>Ga0307982_1000855_pt1 | contig 24347 bp, 13 predicted proteins | sample OrgLakmetagen989_FD_201847 | JGI IMG/M metagenome (GOLD analysis project Ga0307982, IMG submission 201847) | Saline water microbial communities from Organic Lake, Antarctica - #989 | ecosystem: Environmental > Aquatic > Non-marine Saline and Alkaline > Saline | place: Antarctica: Organic Lake...
TTTCCCCGCAATTGCGCGAAGGATATCAGCGATTGCCGGCTGTAGTCATGTCTTTTATGTCTTTTGTGAGAGAAAGCGTAGGCAAAGTTGCCAATCGCGTTAATGAAATGACGGAGAATGTGCATGTCCCATCCTTGGATGCAATGCGTGCGGACATGGAGACCAGCGCAAAGCATGCCGCTTGGGCGTCACTGGATGCCACGTATTGCACCCCCCGCATTCTCATCATGAACTTTCCCACGACCACGACTTCCAGAATTAAGAGGTACATATACATTAATATGCTCACAGCTTGAAAGCTTCCAGCCGGTTTCGTTCGCTTTGCAGCCCAAACTCCATGGCCACTGTGGCTCAGATGCTGAATGAGAAACATCCCGACAAGTATATGGTCTGGAACTTGAGTGAGGAGGAGTACAACAGGTACAGCCTGCAGTCCACCGTGGAATTTTGCGCATCTTAACCAACTTTTGCTGCGCAGCGATACGTTTGGCAACCAAGTGCTCACATATCGGTTTCCTGGGTACCCCTCCCCGCCCCTGGGCCTGCTGTTCAAGCTGGCCACCACAATGGAGATGTGGCTGCAGTCCGACCCCGCCAATGTTGTAGTCATCCACTGCATGAACGGCAAGGGGCGCTCCCTGGCAGTGGCAGCAGTGCTGCGTGCGTGGATGGGGGAGAGCGCTACCCCCCTCCTTGCCCTGGACGAGGCCTGCGAAGCCAGGGGGGGCAGCCTGGACACGCTCACCATCCCCAGCCAGCGCAGGTATATGGGCTATTTCGCCTCTATCTTGCAAGGCGTGAAGCCCCGGGTGTCGGCACTGGTCATGACCAAGGTGCGCCTGGTGGGTGTGCCTGTGTTTGGCCGGGTGCCGTCAGCAGCGGATGCAGAGGCAGCGCCAGTGGAGGGATGCAGGGCATACTTACAAGTGTTTAAGGGGGGCAACATGCTGCACTCATCAGCTGGCAGCGATGCCGAGCCCGCCTGGTCCGCAGCCGGGGAGGGGTCAGTGATTGAGTTTGACCTGTCCCTGCCAGTGCAGGGAGACCTGCTCATTCGCTGCAGGCACATCGGTGACTCTGGCGTGCGTGTGAGCATGTTCCGTGCCGCCTTTCACACGGGGTATGTAAGCAACGGCCTGCTTCGTTTCTCCAAGTCACAGCTGGACATGGCGGCGGATGACCCCCGCTTCCCAGTGGGCTCCCACGTGGAGGTGCACTTTGCGCAGGGGGTGGCGCCGCAGGCAGACACGGGCGAAGCAGCAGGCGTGCAAGTGGGCCCATTCGATGCCATGCTGGAGGCTGTGGATTCCTCCTGGGGGGACATTGCTGCCCGGCGAGTTGCCGCTGAGCGGGCCCAGCAGCGTGCTGCACAGGAGGCAGCAGCTGCTGCTGCCGTGGCTACTGCCCAAGCCACTGCAGCACAATCAGACCAAGATGCACTGCCGCGTTCGGCCCGTATAGTGCCCACTGAAGCTGCCCCTGCATTTGGCCTTGAGCAGAGTGGCAGCGGCGGCGACAGCAGCAGCAGCAGCATGGTGGAGCAAGCAGGCTCTGCGGCCAGTGCAGATGGCAGCAGCCAAGCAGCTACCGGGTCAAGTGCACTCAACCGATCTACTCAAGCAGAGGATGACGCACTTCTTGCGGAAATTGACGAACTGGAGGCGCTGGAAGCCGAGCTGGGGCTGGGGAACGAGGGCAGCTCTTCCCTGCGGAGGGGGGGGTCTGGGGAACAAGAGGGGGGAACAGATGCACCTGATGATGTGGATATTTCAGAGATCGATGATTTGTTGGAGGGCTTGGACGATGAATGAGTCAATGCATTGCAGCGTGCCGCCAATATGTGAGATCACAGCTTCGCCTGTACTGCTTTGTGATTGACAATGTCTGTGACTTTGTGAGCTTCAGCGAATCCTGGTAGCGTCTTCATGTGCTGCAGCCATGCCTGCAGCGCGCTGTATGGAGCCAGCGTCTCCGATGCCCACTCAGCACACCCCTCCATTTGCGTGAGCTCACACACAGCCGAGATGTCTGCGATGGATGGGGAGGCAGTGCCAGCCAAGAAGGTCGCAAAGCCGGCTTGGCCGCTGTGGGGCAGGCTGTGCCCAATGTCAGGGCGCTGCACAGACGCTGCCCCTTGCAGCCAGGAGTCCAGCTGACCCAACACTGCTGGCGCTGCCTTGGTGCTGGCGGCGATGGATGCCTGGGTGCTTTCTGTGGAGGGCAGCTGCATCAGCGGCCGCATGATGCGGTTGAAAGCCCATGGGCCAAGCACAGGGCGCAGGGTGCCAACGTGCCAGTGCGTGTACTGTGCAGAATGCGGCTGTGGGAAACACAGCAGCAGCGAACCGGCCAGGGAAGTCTGTCTCACCTGGTCAACCTGCGCTCTCAACTTTGCATCTGTTGGATACCAGTGCTCAGAGACGTGCGGGTATGCTTGAGCGATAAACTTCATAATGGCAGCTCTGCATAGCACGGTAAGCTTGCTGCAGGCTGAGCCCTGACAACACGACAACTCTTACGATTCGGCAATGCAGAAGCCATCAGGCTCTTGCCAAGCTGGGAGCTTCTGGAGAGGGTTGATTTTCGCGAATCCGCAACTTTTTTGCTCCATTTTCCCAATTCTTGTGAGCTTCAGGTCAAACGGGACGTTCGCAGCTTTGCAAAACCAAAACACAGCACGGGCTGGCTGAGATGCTAGGTCTGCATACAGCGCAGCTTTTGAAGACAACGCCGCCATGATGCTATGAATTGTATGAAAATGACAATATCGAATGTTATCGCGCACAGCTTCTCTTTTGTTGGGCACGTTTTGCAATCATGTCTGCGTACAACAGGCCACGGAATTTCTTCAGATTTGCCCCCCCCGTCATTACACTACTGCCAGAAAGCCCTCCACACTTAAGGTGAAAAATTCGGCAAACCAAACTAAAGATCTCATAAAAACCAGGCATGTTCTCATTAAATTGGTGCCTTTTGTTCGTTCAAGCGGTGTTTGACGATGGAAGACACTTTTGAAAAGTATGGATGGCAGCGGCAGCACGAGATGACCCTGATGACAGCTACTTGGGGCCCGGGAGAGGAAGCTGCACAAGCCCAAGTACTGCACACGATATTGCACCATTCCAGACCAGAGCATGCTGATGTCGCCGCTCCGGCTGTTGCCAGTGCTGCAGGCTGTATTTGGGGCAATGCTTCCTGCAGTGCACCAAATAGCAGCACGCAGCAGCGTCGCTCCCAAGGGTCCAGCTCAAGCGCAGCAGCCCACTCTGATACCAACACTGTAGATCCATTCTCCACAGTGCGCTTACTGCTGGCAATCGGTGACATTACAGCCAGCCCCTCTGTTGATGGCATTTTGAATCTGCCCCGGCCGCCTGTGGCCGACCTTGGCTGCGACGAGGATGCTAGTCTGCCCCGTTTTGCATCAGCTGCAAAGGCAGACGCGGCACTCTGTGCATCTGTACAATCAAGCCATACGCAGTCTGTGCAGGCGCTGCTGGATGCCGCTGCGTCTCAGAGGGTGCCAGGCCGCCAGTGGTGCCCCTCGCCATTTGCGGCTCACATCCTGCTTGATGTGGCGCTGTCAGAGCACATCGCCCGGGGGCAGTAGCCAGCAGCATGCGGTAGTGGCTGCTGGGCGGGATATATGCATGGGGGACTGCTGTCTGCCTGCGTTGGTGTTGTTGGCACAGGCAGCCACGACTGCACGTGGGTCGATGCAATCAAGGCCAGCACAAGGCCCCTGGAGCACTACACGACCACTTGGTTTTACGCTCCTGCATAAAATCACTCAAGTTGCCCAATGCGGCACAGGCTTCTGCCTCTTTCAAGTTTCAGGCCCCCCGGGATGATTTGCTACACAGCCGTGGCAACACGCAACAACACTGCACCAAGTTTCATTAACAAATCACTGAAATTAACACATTTCCATTTGTGAGCACTCGTTGCCGGGTCACTTATGTCACTCGAGTCTAGCGCAATCGGTCTGCCCTCCAAAACTTTTCGGCAGTCTTCTCTTCTCCGCAGAGAGCAGTGTTGCCGCCCACGAAAGAACGGGGAGCAGACTACAGAGCAACAATCATAATGCCGGCTCAAAGTAAAGGCACAAAGCGGGGTGCTGCGTCTGGGGCAGGGATTGCCTCATTCTTTGCCCCCCGAGTTGAGCCCAGCAAGAAGCCCCGCGGCACCCAGCCAACCAGCACAGAGGGCGCCTCGCCAACCAGCAGCGAACAAACAACGCCAAGCTCAACTGCACCATGTATCAATACACACACAGAGCTTAGTGTGACGTCTAATAACTCAGCACAGTCCAACACCCCCCCCAATCCCAGTGCATTCAGTGCCATGATGGCTGCTGCACGACGCAAAGCAGTGCCCGTAAGCTTCCACCTGCAGCTGCAGCAGGGCAGTGACGGGGCCATGCAATGGCAATGGTCGATTCACGTGGAGGCAGCAGTGCCTGCACAGGGCTCCAAAGGGTGGAGTGCTGACAGCACAATCCCCCCCCGTCGAGGCCTGCAGCACAAAGGCACCTGTATGCACCTCACCAGCAATGTGCCCTCAGGCAGCACAGCAGCGCAGGGGGCATTTTCGCCCTGCATGGCACCCAGCCTGCTGAAGAGCATCCTGCAGAAGGCTGTGCGGAGGCGGCAGGTGCCCCAAGCCATGAAGGCCGCAGTGCAGCTGTGGCATCACCCAGCTGGGGGGCAGGAGCACTTGGTGCGCCGGCTGCAGATCATCGCAGTGGAGGATGCTATTGTGCATGCTGCAGCACCTGCTGTAGCCTGGTGCATGCTCGCCCTGGCTAAGGGGTATCGCCTCTCCACCGCGCACCTGCACTTGCTGGTGGCGGTGGCAGCGCAGTTAGCTACCAGCAGAGCCTGCGAGCAGGCCTTATCGGACCCACCTGTTTGGAAGCGCGTGCTGCAGTCAGCTGCTACAGTGTCTGTTCTCCCGGGTGATGGTGCAGGCAGTGCGGCCCACAGTCTGGCAGCTGATCTGAAGTCCCCCCCCTTACGGTTTATCGAGGGGGGAGGCGAAAGCCCTCTTGCATTAGGAATACCACCCCCTGTTTGTACTCTCCCAGATCTTCTGCTGATGATGATGCCCAAGGGGGGTGAGGGGGGTGACGCGTCGATGGCAGTGGCAGCAGGGGCAGCGGTGGCTTGCTGGCTGAGGGCCAGTCATGGGGGCATGAGGGGGGACGTGGCAATGATGCACTGCGCAGCACGAAGGTGGGCGTATACTGCGCTGTCTGTTTCCAAGGATGCCCTGGAGGATGCTGCTCAGCCGGCGGGCAGCGGGATGTGTGCCTCCCAGCAGTGCCACCACAGCGGCTGTGTGGTCTGCTGTGCGTTCACACATGGGGCCCAGGTGTTTGTGTACCAGCCCAGTGTGGCGACATGGTCATCTGGGGATGTGCCCAAGGTGAAGTTTGGCGTTGATATGCACAATGATGGACAGAATGCGTTTCCAGCCGAGGCAGTGACGGTGGGGTCTGTTGCCGCTGGCGAGGGGGGGGGTCAGTGGCGCACATGTGCAGCAGCGATGTTGCTGGCTGGTATTAGTTCTGGCGTCAGTTTTCGTCGGGACGCTGCGTCGTTGCTGTGGAAGGCGTGGTCGGGCACCAATGCTCGGCGCCCCGGTCGGCTCACCGCTGGGTTCACGCCTGCAGTGAAGGACGCAGCGGCAAAGTTGGTGGAGGCTTTTGAACCTGAGGCAATGAGACGTATCAAACTGAATGCGTTTGTTCCAGCAGAGGGTGGAGGGGTGTGAGGGTGCAGTGTTTGCGTAAACAGGGGAGCAACAGGGTGCAATACCCGAGTCCTGGCTGCCTTGCACCGGAAAGTCTCGCACATTTCAGTCGCATTTCAAAACTCACCTAAACCAAGTAAAGTGAGAATACAACAACGTGATTTGTCTTTTACTTTCCGTCGGAATACCGTTGGACCTGCAAGAACCAGTGCTGAAGTTTGCGGATTTTGCTTGAGCTTGTCAAAATGAGCGATGGCCTGTCATCCGAGTTTCATGGGTCAGCATCACTGATCGACTTTGTAGATGGTATGTTTAAATGCTTACACACCATGTAGTGCAGCTCGCACATAAGCTTGAATGCAGAGCGAGTGCTGGTGGTGCTGCAAGATGGCAGACATCTCATTGGCACTTTGCGCACATACGACCAATTCTGTAAGTTTGATATTCATTCGCCAATGTAGATTGCGGCAACCGTTTTCTCCCAGCTAATATGGTTCTAGAGCACACACTCGAACGACACGTCGCGGATGGAAAGTACTGCGACATTCCCCTGGGGATTTACATGGTCAAGGGCGACACTGTGGTGCTGACTGCTGAGCTGGTGAGTGCTGTAAGGCCACAAATTCGCCACGGACTCCCCACATAGCACGCCTTGCAGGACAAGGATAAAGAAGCAGCCCTGCCTTGGACTGAGGGCGACATTGAGGATGTGATGGCTGCTGAGGCGGATGAGGAGGACGCCCTGCTGGAGGCGGGCAAGCCTCTCCCACGACACATGTGGAACATGGGCGGGGTGCAGGACTGAGGCAAGCTGGGCGTGTTACCATTTAAGTTCTAGCTGCCCTGTGTGCTGAAGCGTGCACTGTGGACGGTCGTCGCCGCCAGCCACTGTAGCCGGCGGCTTGCCCTGTCGAGGCTTCCATTTGCATAGGGCAGACTCTCGTGTGCAAAACATGAATTCATTGAGAAAGCATACAAGCAGTACACATGCAATCATTACATGGCGCGCAGTAGGCGCGTGATGGGCTGCTTCGTGAGCCGCCGAGCCGGCAGAGCTGCAGACAGCAGAGCTGCAATGCCTGACACAACCACCACTGTGAGCAGCGTGGGCCATGGGAAGAAAAATGCAGTGGGCAACTGTACAGCAGTGAGTGAAGTCTCTGGAGTGGCAGGGCAGTGCTCGGCGGGCGGGGCTTACCTGGGTGAAAAGAGTGCGTTGCTGGGAGAAGGTCCAGGCGACGATGGACCCGATGATGGTGCCCATGATGGAGGCAGACACCACAAGCACAAAAGCCTCGTAAACATACACCCGGATGAGGTGTGATGCTCTGCGAAAGAGGGAGTGTGTGAGTGTGTGTATGTGTGCGATTGGGCCTGCGGGGTGTCGGCCTTGCACGAGGCAGTGCTCACTTGAGTCCCACCGCCAGCAGCACGCCGATCTCCTTCTTTTGCTCCTGGATGTTGGTGATCATGGAGGCCAGCAGGGAGAAGAAACACAGCATGAGTGTCAGCACTGTGAGGGTGGTGAAAAAGAAATTCAACACGAGGAGAATTGTTTCCAGGTCTTCCACTTCGTCACGAACATCGCCCACCCCCCAGCCACCAGGTGCAGCAGCTGCCGTCAGCTCGGCCTTAATCAGATCCAACGTTGCATCATCGCCTTCCTTGCCCTCCACAGGCATCACAGTGCCCCGCCAGTAGCTCACAGACCTCGGTGTCTCGCTGATGCCCCTCCCAGACAGCAGGCTAAGCAGGCTGGGCAGCCCGAACACCGCTGTATTCGCACCCGACCTGAACGGGGAAAAATTCAGCCCCGACGATGCATCAAACAAGTTGTGTATGCGTACACGGTTGCGGGTGACAGTGCTGGTGCTATCCCCCCCCAGGGTGAAGACACCCCCCGTGCTGTCCCCCCCAGCCACGGAGTCCCCGATGTCCACCACTCCCCGTGTTTCCAGTGTGGCATCATCGCCGATGTCCGCTGCTAGCGCGTCGTTTTGTTCGTAGAACGAAGGCAGGCTGGTGCCCTGGCTGCCCCGGGCGCTGTAGTACTGCGAGCCCAGGGACAAGCCGCTGCGGGGGTCCTCCTGGCTCAGCACGGTGTACTGGGGGTACGTCGCGTCCCAGAACTTGGGTGATACGGACCTGGGCTGGATGCCGATGCTTTCCACTGTACGGCCCAGGTTAGTGATCCCAGGGTTGGACACAGTGGTGCCATCGGTGGCCCCAGACCACCGTGTGCTGCGCCACGAGTGCTCCCGCACCAGCCCCCTGGCTTTGAGAGACGCCAGGGTCGCATCTACACGCGCCATGGTCAGTTCGTACTGCGAGCCCTGTAGCTCCTCAATGGGGGGGGGGTCCGCTGGCTGCAGGGTGATGGGTGCACCGTTTCGCTGCTGCACGGCAAAGGTGGCAGATTGCACCTCCTGGTTGGCGGCCACTGTTATGAAAACAATGAAGGCCAGGGACAGCGCATACATGATGGTGGTCTTGCGGTTGCGGCGGCGGTGCGCCACCAAGTTGGCCAGGGACAGCTGCAGGATGGCCCACTTCTCCCACCACGCTAGCAGCCCATATGTGAGCAGGCGCTCCAGCGTGACTTCGAAGTTCAGTGCCAACAGTACCATGCCGCCCAGCATTCCTATGAGGATCCAGAAGAATATGTTAAAAAACAGAGCGAGGTTTAGCGATAGCAGGGCCAAAGGCAACAGATAGTAAATGCAGAAGCCAAATGCCGTGATGAGCACGCCGAAGCCGATGAGGGCAGGGGATACGGCGCCGTCTTGGGAGCGCTCCAACTTGTACTCCACGGCACTGGCCTTGGGACGGTCCAGATCAAGGGCCTCTCGAATGGAGGTGCCCAGTGCTGAGCGGATGGGCCCGATGGAGCCGGCTAGCGGGATTGCAAAGGCCATGGCAGTGGCCACCCCCACTGCATTGGGCGACAGCCCCGAGCCTGGGTCAATGCCCGCAACGTTCCCAAAGGCTGCCAGCAGCTGTGTAGCGACGCCAGCAGACACGCTCAAGCCAATTATCCAGGCCGGGATGGCGTAGAACAGCGCCTGCAGCACCAACAGGCCCACCACGCCCTTGCGGGTGGTGCCCAGCATGCGCCGCACAGCCAGCTCAAATGTGCGCGCGTTCACGTTGATCATGAGCAGGGAGTAGATGAGGATGCTGCACAGGAAGAACAGGATCAGCAGCAGGATGTCCAGCAGCAGCCCCAGGTACAGTGACACGAAGCGGCGGCCCGACAGCTCCCCAAGCAGGGGCTGGTCCGAGTCGGATTGGGAGAACCCCACCACGTACATGAGCGTGGAGGCGAAGGAAGTCAGATCCCGCTGCAAATCGTCATAATTGGAGCTCAGGTACGCGTTGATGCGCTGGGAGGGGGGCAGGTTCACCACCACGGAGGTGGCGGCTTGGTGCAGCTTGGAGGCCCCACTGGCTCGCACGCCTGCAGTGCTCAAGTCAGCCCCTGGGGCGCCGGCGTGACGCACCGCAGGGTGCAGGTGCTGTGCCAGGTGCTGCACCCACCTGTCAAACTCCACCATGATGGTTGATGTGAGTGTGTTGCCCAGCTTGCCCTGGGGGGTGTCCAGGATGCCCGCCACCCTGAGCGGCACAGACACCTCCGGGAAGGACAGCGCCGCAGTGGCCCAGCCAGAGTCGTTGAAGTAGTGATCCCCCACACCGATGCGCCCCGTGTCAGGCTCGAATGCGTGCCGCAGGGTGAGGGGCATGAACAGGGTCACGTACAAGGTGTCGCCCACAGCCAAGCCCAGCTGCGTGGCAAAGTCTTCGATCAGCAACGCCTCGCCCTGAGGAATGGCGCCTTCGAACTCAAACCGCCGACCAAGCTCCATACGCTTTTCCTTAGCTGTGTCGATGGCCAGCACTGTGCCCCCAACGGCCGATTCCGCCGCACAGTGCTCCGGGAGGCAGGAGAGGGTTGCCGAAGGGGGGGCGCCAGCAATGCCTGCAGGACTGTTGCCGTACAAGTTTCTCTGGCAAGAATCACCCTGGGGCGTTAAGTACATCCACGAGGTGCTTGTCTGCAAATGCGAAACGCTTTCAGCAGGTGAGCCCCCCTGGATCATCAGTGGGACTTACGGAACCGGCAGGAGAAGGGCAGCTGCTGGCCGCGTGCACTGAGACTGGGAGCTCCCATCGAGGAGAATGAAACGAGAACTGCGATTGTGCATATCATACAGCTGAAATGCATTCGTTCCCGCTTGTGTACGTACTTCTTCAGCCCTTGTGGAGGCGGCAGTCGATTCCGCAACCTGGGTGTAATTCACGCTGACGTAGCCTGTGCTTCCGTCACTGGTTATTTCCACATCGAACTGGCCCACAGAGCCCTCAGCCTCTTGAAGAAAAACAAGAGGTGAAAAATCGAGAAGCGTGAGCACCAGACTGGAAACAAAGACTACCTGCGGTGAAATTCTGATGATGAAAAGCACGTTTCAGAGAGCTTTCCTCAGTCGCGGCACGCACGAAAAAAATTGCGGTACAACCGACGCAGTAGGCAACTTTAGCTCGCCCAATTTCAGCAATGGTCTGTTTGGAGCTGGTTGTGACCAGGCTTGTGCATGCGCGCAAGGTCCCTATCGTGGATCCAGCTTGTGTGTCTTCGGCAAATGGCTTGGTTGACTTCATTCTGTGGCGTTCGAAAGTTTACAGCTCCAAAAGGCAGGCACCAAGGCTGCATGCCACTTGAAGGAAAGCTTTCGACCCGAAGATTGCATTCAATACTGGCCTTTGATGTCCTGTATCGTGTGTGTTTGCAGGGCTTCGCTGCTCACTCTGCGGAAGCAGAGGGTAGAGGAGAGGGGGTGTGAAATGCTTTCTTTGTCTGGACAAGTTGTGGCTCTGTCTGGAGCCTATCGGCTTGCGTTACAAATTAGATTGTATTGATATCCTGCATACCCCCCTCTGAGCGGGGTCAAGGGATTGCGTGCCTCGAGCTCGGTCGAGTTGATTTCGCTAGAAAATACATTACATACACAGATTGTATGTTGACGGATGGCCTGACAATAAGCTGGAATGCAATTATCATTGTCTTGCTTGGGTCTTGTGTTGGCAACGTTTTTCCACCAGCGTGCAAGGCATGTCTTTAGTTGACGAAGCAGATGGCGAGCAGATGCCTGTGGCGCATGTCGACCTTGCTGGACTTTTGGGGCACCAGCTTCATAGCAGTGCCATTGGATTCCGCTCAGTGAACAAGAGTCCATCTACTCCGTCTCCAGTGGGTGAAGCCTCTGACACCGGGAGCCCTCCTTCGCTTCCCCTTTCTGCACCAGCTCATGGCTTGGTAGGCAAGTCGCTGTCTTATTCGGACCAGGCATCTGGTAGCAGCAGCAGGCGGGCTAGTGGCAATAGCTTCCAGCAATCGTTGGCAGCACTCTCCTCCGCTGTTTCAGCCCTGCACGCCACCAGCGCTGCAGTTGCGGCGGAGCACAGCACTCAAGGCAAAGGTGGGGTGCTGCTGACAGAATCAGACGTTTCAGCATTATTACAAGCAGTACAACAACTAAGCATTGCGGCACCTAGTGCATCGAAGCCTCGGAAGCAGCGAAGGGAAACCAGCGTTTCGCTTGGGTTGAGTCGAGTTGCCAGCTCTCACAGTTTCGGGGAAGAAGACAGCCTACTTGAAACTTTTGATGCACAGCCTCACATTTTTGATGACGCAACAAAAGATGCTGTTATTGGTTTCTTGTCTCCTCGCGTGATACGCGCGCAAGTTCACGAGTCTCCTCGACGCCGGCGCAGCACCCACATTTCACAAAAGAGGGTTAGCCTCATCCAGGGCCCAAAGAACAGCAGCAAGACATTTGCATCTGCCGTGCGCATGGCAATGATGGAGACTTCTTCACATGCTGCCGTCCTTGCAGCGCTGCAGGAGTGCCCTGCAGAAAGTGACTTTCTGCAGGGCCTTGACCAGTGGGACTTTGATGTGCTGGTCCGAGGCAAGGCTCTTCAGTCCCTGTACGATGCTGCGGCAGAGATGGATAAAGCTCAAGGCACCAATCATGCTGACAAGCGCAGTGGTGCTGGCACGCTGCCGGCACCCGTTCCCGAGGGTCAGGTAGCCCCTGCCCCGACCCCTGCCCTCAGCGGGGGACAAGCCCCCCCCCCCTCACCTGCTGCAGCCCAAGCCCCCCCCCATGCACCCCTACAGGACCGAGAATTCACTTCACTCTCTCTCGCTCAGTTCATTCCGGCTGTAGAGGACGACGGCTTCGATGACGATGTCATCACCCTTGGGCAGCGGGCACTGGTGGTGGTTTCACTCGGCTGCATGCAGCGGCTAGGTGTCTTCAGGGCACTGCCAGTGGATGTGGGCCGGCTGGCCAGCCTGCTGGAAGCAATCGCCAGTCGGTATGTGGCTGCGAACTCGTATCACAACGCAGCGCACGGAGCCGATGTGGCCCATGCCACGTACTACATGCTGCAGGAGAAGGGGGGGGGCCTTGCGAAGCGCGCTCACATGCGCCCGGAAACTATGTTCGCGTGCATTCTGGCCGCAGCAGCGCATGACGTGGGCCATGTTGGTTTCAACAACCAGTTTTTGGTGACAACCGGCCACTCGCTGGCCATTCAGTACAACGACTCCTCGCCCCTGGAGAATATGCACGCTGCCACCCTGTTCTCCCTCATGCAGAGCAGCGGCAGCAACCCGATGCGGCGGCTGGCGCGGGGCTCTGTGTCTGGCATCCGGCGTTTGATGATCCACATCATCATGAGCACAGACAACGCCATGCACTTTGTACACGTGGGCGAGCTGACTGATCGCCTGAACCAGCTGCCGGGGCAAGAAGTAGGTAGTCCACTGTCACAAGGAGAAGCACCACCCAGTCCCACTGCACAGGAGCTGCAGTGGAGCACGCTGCCGCCTGGGGAAGCAGGGGCCGCAGCGCCCCTGCAGCGCTCAGACAGTGTCTCCTCCGTTGCCTCGGAAGGCGCAAGCGAGTATAGCCCCTCAGACGACGAGATGCTGGTGCTGGGCATGATGGTGCACGCATGTGACATCAGCAACACCTCCCGCCCGTGGCCCCTGTACTCCCGGTGGAACGAACGGGTGCTGGAGGAGTTCCACAGACAAGGCGACGCGGAGCTGCGTATGGGGCTGGCGGTGGGCCCACTGAACGACCGCCACGCCAACACGCCCAAGTGCAAGGTGCAGGCTGGCTTCATCCGTGCTCTGGTGCTGCCGCTGTTCACAGCCATGCAGCGGGTGCCTGAGCTGGACATGAGTGCGCAGGTGATGCCCTCGCTGCACACAAACCTGGGTCGCTGGGAGAGAGAAATTGCACAGCTGGCAGCTGGAGGTGGCCAGGCAGCGATTTCAGAGGAAGGCGAAGGCAGCAGTGACTCGTCCTAAGCATCGGTGGGGTGGCTTCTGTCCCTGCTGCTGTCCCGTCTCTGAGGGTGTGGTGTGCCTTTGTTGGCTGGCCATCTGTGTGTTATGAATGCCAGCGGCAATGTAGTGAGCAAATAATACTATGTCATGAAGCTGCATGGCCAGGCCGTTGCCTGCCAGCGCAGGCACCCTGTGCCGCCTATTGCCTACGTGTCGAGCAGTGGCCCAGGATGCCAGGGCATTTGAATTACACCAGCTGTGTGCTGCTGCCGGCTTGCATTTCACAGTGGCCAGACTTGGCCAAGCGGCGAGATTGATACAGGCCCCAAGCTCAGAGGCTAGGCGAAGCAGTGGTGGCGGTGAGTGCTCATCGAGGATCGACACAACCGAATTGGCCCCTAGGAAACGGAGTTGTCTGAAGGTTGTGCTATGACTCTGTTGAGCACCTGCCTTTTGGCGACGCAGTGCAGCGAGACGCCCCCTCTACTGGCTTTGTTGCTGATCGCATTTGTAATGAGCATTCCTCTGAAGCAGACCATGGGCACATTGAGTCGTGATTGGTGCTGCGGTAAACCTCTCACAAGTTTTGATATCCTGCATACCCCCCTCTGAGCGGGGTCAAGGGATTGCGTGCCTCGAGCTCGGTCGAGTTGATTTCGCTAGAAAATACATTACATACACATTGAGTCGCACACATGGTCCCAGAAGAAAGCTATATTTGCAGTCTAGTTCGGAATGGACGTTGTCAATGTCCGCTGGAGCGTCCTGCGTGGCTTTGAGTTCCACGTAGAGCAGGACAGCGCTCCGGACAGCGAGCCGCACGATGCAGCCTCCGTCTCCCAGTCTGCAGCAGCACCTCTCCAGCCAAAAAAAATCAACTGGGCTTGTTTTAAGCATTCCTCGCGCCTTCAATCCCGGTCGAGTGCGGTCTGGGCTGTGTGGACCTCGCCCATGAAACTGGACACAATTGGAGACGATGACACAGCCGACACGGATGCGTCAGACCACGCGGGGCAGGTGGAGTGCATGTATGAAAGGATTTTTTTGCTGTACTCGGGTGACTATTTGAAGCGAACCTCTGTTTTTTGGGCGGGGCTCATGTTTGTCCTGAGCATCTCAACGCTGATGCCAATGCTCAGTGTTTTTGCTGCTGCTATCTATGGCATTCCGGAGCGGCCGGGTGCCGGATTCGACAACACAATAACGAACATAACATGGACCCTAAAAGGTGCACTTTTCTGTGCATGCTTTCCTGTGCTGCTGGTGTTGCATGCGTAAGTCTTTCCTTCGAGTTCGAAATTAGGCCTGCAGTCGCTGCGACAAGGTTTTTGCCATCATCGCCACGGAGTATGGCAGGCACTGAGCCAGGCCATCCATATTTTATATTTGCTTTGCATAAACTGTTATCATAGAAATACGTCTACTGATTAGCGTGCTTACAGGCCATTTGTATTTGCGCAGGCTTATGCCGTTTCGGCCAGCACTGGCCAACTGGCGATGGCGACATGTGGTGTCTCTGTCACTGCTTTGCACTGCCATGGCTGCTGAGGTGTTCGAGACGGCCATAGGGCTCATCGCTAATGGTGACGTGGGTTGCATCACCTGCACCTCCCCGTCCCTCAGGGTGAGTACGCACTTGCCCCACGGTGCCCTCCCTTGGCCAGCCTCAGAGCAGCAGCACATGCCCCTGTGCAGGTTTTATTCCATACTGTGTGGACAGTGTTTCTGGGCTTTACTTTGCCCATGTTCTTGCGCGTTCCAAGCGCTCCCTGTCTTTGGTTTCTGGCTCTCAAGTGCGTCTGGTGCACTGTGGTTTGCCTATCCCGTTGGTCCGCACCACCACCCCTCATGCAGAATGCCTCTTACAATCCTTCACTTGGTCCTGTATGAACCCCAAGCTATTGATGTGGTGCAACTGCAGGGCAAGCTCGGCCGCGATGCCGAGGAAGACCTTGGCTTTTCACTGGCAGTCTACGTTGGAGTTTGCACCGCAATTTGCATTTGGGTGTTCCTGTTTGAGCTTTCATTCCGCCACTTGTTCCTTGCCAGCTCCACCGCGCAGCAAGAACGCCGAAATGTGACCGATTTTCTCTCGTTTATCGTGCACGAGCTGAGAAATCCCCTCAAGTGAGTGACGCCAACCGCCAATGATCCAGTGCAGCACCTCACCTCTTTCTCGCATGTGCAGTGCTCTCAATGGCAACTGCGACCTACTGGCAGATGACAACAAGCTAGATAGTGAACAGGCTGAGCAGATTCAAGACATGCAGCTGTCTTGCCGCCAAATGCGCGCAGTAATGACGGATGTACTGGACATGAACAAGATCGCCAGTGGCGCCATGACCCTGGAGCGGCTGCCCTTCAGCGTGGAGGACATTGCACTGAAGACAGTGCGGCAATTCAGGGGTGTGGCCGAGCTGCGGAATTTGGACATCGTGGTGTTCGTAGCATCAAATGTTCCAGAGACGGTGCTGGGCGACCCGTCCCGGGTGGCACAGTGCTTGACCAACCTGGTGTCCAACTCCTGCAAATTCGTGCCTGAGCACACTGGTCGCATTCATATTTACATTTCTAGTGCTGAGGTGCTGCGCACAGTGACCACTGACTCGCAGTTCCTGATCGAGCCTGCCAGCAGCAGTCTTCCGTCAGATGCTCCGTCTGATCCCACCTCGTCGCTGGGCAGGCCACTGGTCGCCCGCATGCAGCGGCTACACTCTGCAGGGTCTCCCCTGCGTCGCCCTCGGCGGCATTCCGTATCCGGCAGCACCACTCATTCCCCCAAGCTGTCCACCCTCAGTGATCGGGAGGAGGCACTCTCAGACCTGGGCATCAGCTCTGAACCGGGCAGCAACGAGTCCCCAGCCATGCAGCGCGCAGTATCTGCTAAACTCTTCAAACTAGAGGAGCTGCCCTCTATCCCTATGGCCAAGGTGCGAGCTGCCAAGATGGATGCCCGTGGGGGGGCCAAGTATGGCCGGGGCACCTTTGGTCGACGCGCCTGCCTACAGGATTACCGAACCATCAGCAGATCACAGGGCAATCTACTGGCCTTCACGGGTGCAAAAGACTCCAAGCCCACGATGGCCATGATGCCTCACACTGTCAGCATGGCGCCCAGCTGGAATATTGGGCGCTTCACGTCAGGCACAGGGGAGCACAAACCCCGGTCCAAGGTAGGACAGGGGCCGGCACAGGTGCAGCTGCTCTTCCAGGTGGTAGATAATGGCCCAGGGTTGTATCCCCACGAGCAGAAACGGCTATTCAAGAGCTTCCAGCAGGCCAGGGCATCTGTGGCGCGGCAGCACGGTGGCTCCGGGCTAGGGCTGATGATCGTCAAGACTCTGTGTGAAAGCATGGGAGGCACAGCAGCTGTGCGCAGTGCACACGGTGCAGGAAGCAATTTCTGGTTCAGTATTAATGCAGATGTGCAGCTGCCTGCCGCAGTGACAGGGTGGCGGAAGAAGTCTGTACCCCACAGTGTCAGCGTGCCTGTGGGCGGGGGTGATGGACGTGTGGGGTACCACACTGGGGCCGTCAGCATTGACGACTCCAGCGCCTCTGTGGTGCCAGGGGTGCAGCCAGACCTGCTGAGATACGTGTCGGGGGCCTCGTCTGCAGCAGACAGTGCTGCTGCCGCGCTTGAGTTGGAGCAATACCAGAAATTTGCCGCTGCAGTGCAGCGTCTGAATCCGTACAAGGCCTTCCTCAGTGTACCAGCGACGCCTGACTGGGCAGGTGCTGCCTTGGGCGATGCAGGCAGGAGCAAGTGGGCGCCGCTGCAAACAGAAGCCACGCAAAGTGTCGCCCAGCTCCTGGGGACGGTGGAGACCACCGAGGCAGAGGAAGACGTGCAGGGCAGCGTGGTGTACCACCGAGCTGCCACCTCAGGGGGTATCAGTCCTGAGGAAGCGCTTGCGGCAGCCTGCAACCAAGTGCCAGCGGGTATGTGGCGCCGAGTGGAGGCAGTCATCTCCAAGCAGCACGCACACCGTCTACGCACATCAGCTGCACGGGGGTATACTTTTGAATATGAAGCTGGCGAGCAAGGTGCTGCTGACGCGGCTGCGCGTGTTATATCTGGTTCCAAGGGCCCCACAGTGTCCGGGGGGGAGATGTCCACCCCCAGGGCCGGTGCATCAGACATCGCCCTGCTGCCAGGCCAGGGGCGCACAAATGTGACTACTTCGCACTTCAATGGGACTGCCTCCCAAACCAGTCTGGAGCTGCCACAGCGATCTGTCATGCCATCTGTTCCCCGTGGCTCAAGCACGGCAGTCAAATCTGAGCGTTGGCAGCTGGCGGGCCCTGGTACAGTGGACAGCAGCCACATGGGTCAGTATGGCACATTCAGCCCCAGTGGTCCACCCACTAGCCTGCCGCAGAGCTCAGGGAATGAGCACTCTGGGCGCAGCAGCGTGCTGCATTTGAACACGGCCCCGGGCGGCGCACCTGGGGCGCTGTGGGCCAGCAACGCCTCCTGTGAGCACAGAGCATCAGCATCTTCACCAAAGGTTTCCACACAGCTGCTGAGTCATGGGGAAATCTCGGCACTGTATCAATCTATGGCTTCGTCTGGGGCAAGCAGCCAGCGCTCTGGGACGCTTCAGGCAAGCTCCCCGCTGAACCAGTCCAGCCCCAGGCGCACAGCCGGCGCGGCTCTGATGCTGGCAGACATCAACGCAGCAGGGCGCAATGTGCCCAATACCAGCTTGCACTCTGGCCTTGCAGCATCCATTCACCACAGCACCGGCACTTCTGCTCGCTCTGGGCGCCGCCGGGCCAGCGACGGGCAAGCCAGTGCTGGAGCAGCAGCCGCTGCACTCAGCAGCTTCATGGATGACAGCAGCGAAGTGCACACCAGCGGTCACCGCAACAACTCTGTAGATCATGGTTTGACCAGTGGTCAGGGCTCCGCAAGTGGCCGGCACAGGGGCTCGGCCAGTAGCCAGCGCAGGGGCTCAGACCCCATCCGCCCTCAGCTGCCCTACAGTACCAAATCTGCAGCAGGCGCCTCTGCACAAAGGTCTGCACAAGGGCACCTCATATCTCCAGTGACAGAGCTCAGCAGTGATGCTGTCGGGGCCCAGTTGACCCCCCTGCTCAAGAGCTTGTGCACCTGGCGACCTGTGCTGGACTGGCCCGGCATCGCCACCGAGCAGGTCGCTGTGGTCGCGGGCCTGGCTACCCTACGCGTCAAGATGGCTGCTAGCGCCCTGAAGGAGGAGCAGTGGAGTCCCACGCGTTTGGGCACCAAGGGTAGCTTCAGTGCGTCTGTGTTGGCTCGGCCAGGTGCAGCCAGCCGATACATGGCCCGCTGCGATGATGAGGGGAACGGGACGGTGTTTGTGGCAGACGATGACGGCACTCAGCGACGGATGCTGGGAAACACCTTGAAGCGCCAGCAAGGGCTTCGGGAGATGCGCTTCGATGACGGCTTGGCGCTGCTGGAGGAGGCTATGGGCTGTCTGCCGTGGAAGGCGTCAGGCAAGGCTGCACCCACATGTGCACTGGGCAGCCGTGCGCAGGTGATATGCTTTGATGTGAACATGAGCCCCGGCATGGGCGGCGTACCAGCCACTCGTCTCCTGCGGCTTGTGGAGGTGGCATTCATGAGGCGTGTGACACCGGTGATAGCCATCACGGCAAACAGCGATCTAGGTGACAGGATGCTGTACGCTCGAGCTGGAATGAGTGCATTGGTGGGCAAGCCCTTGGATCGCTCTCACCTTTTGATGACAGTCGAGCAGCTTTTGCGCAAGCGCAGTGTGCTGGTGGTGACGGATGACCAGGGGCGGGCCGAGGGGGCTGCGGCTTACCTGCGGGAGCAAGGGCACAACGTGCTGGGAGTGCTGGATTCTGCTGAATTATTGGGCATCGCTCTGGGAACGATTGTGGATGCTGGGCAGGCTGCTCGTGCCAAGCTCAGTACTATGTCTGCCAAGATCAGGCAGCACTCTGGGGAGCACGGGGCTGTGAGCAGCGTGCACGCAGTGGAGCTGCAGGAAGCGGCACTTGAGTCTGTTTGGAGGCGGTGCATAATGCTGTCATGTCGTGCCCCGTGGCATGGTACCTGGGGCGACGAGGTGCAGCGGCAGCTGAAAGCCGCGGAGGAGGCCAAGGGGAGTGCAGAAGCAGCTGGAGGGGGGGGAGCACCCACGACGACGGCTGCCAGCCGTGCAAAAGCTGGCATGTCCAGAGGGCAGTCGGGGATGTCTGGTACAAGCTCAGGGCTGGCAGATGGCTCATCAGGGGGGGGCGGCTCAGAGGGTGGGGAGCAGACAGAAGCTACAGCAGCGCCTGCTGAGCACCCCTCCGGCACGCATGCAGTGCTGCATGCTCTGCGAGAGACACATTCACTTGGCACACTTCAGCCGTGGGGGGCAGATGCAGTCATTGTGATGACGTGGCACGGCACGAAGCTGCCAGAAGCTTGTCTGGCGAAGTGGCAGGCAGCCATTCCAGGGCCCACTGTGCCGTTTCTGCACCTGCACCACGCAGATGGCGTGCAGCAGGCCGCTACATTCGACGTGCCTGATACATTTGAGAGTATTCAGCCGCCAGTGCACGCGGCGCGCGGTGCGTTCTGGGGGCTCTCGCCTGACCAACAGCTGTCGGCTTGCTTGCCATCGGTGCCGGCGACGTCTCCAAAAATCAGCGGCATGACCTTCTCACAGTCACTGTCTCCAGATGCTGCCAGCTCCAGCTCCAGCTACAGCTACAGTGCATGGCAGCCAGCATTGGCAGAGGTGATGTCTGTGGGGCCACTGCTGGGCACACCGTCAGATGCAGTGTGGACGCCCCCGCAGCAGCGCATCTCCCAGCTGATGCCGCTACTAGCCGAAGACTGAGGATAGAAGGCCCATGCCTGCAGATTGCAATCCATGACTCACACTGGCTTCGTCTTGCAGGGCTTGGTGGATGCGCTGCTGGTCTTGCTGCGACAGCTTCAGTAGGGTGCACAGTGCAGGCAGCATGCGCCGTTTGTCACCCACGTCACGAGCAGTGGCCCATGATACGAGGGCATTCTTGAGATACACCAGCTGTGTGCTACTGCCGGCGCTGCCTCCAGCTTGCCCTCTCCGCGCGCTGCTGGCAACACTGCTAGGGCTGCCCGGCACTGCAGCTGCAGGCGCCCCCTGCGTGTCCTCTTCCTTTCCACGAGGCCCCAACAGCTCCTCCTCCCGTGCAGCGGCTGTACGCATGTCGTGCACTGCAGCCCGCAGCTGCGCCAGCTCCGCCACCTGCCGCTGCAGTTGCTGCCTGTATGTAGCCGCTTCGTCGCGGCTGTCTGCGAGCTGTCCCTGCACCTCCAGCACCTGCGTCTGCATGTTTTGCATTGCCGCGCTGTAATTGTCCCCCTCATCGCCCGGGCTCCGTGGGCTGCCATCGTCCCCGGCATGCGCCCCCGATGCCAGAGCTGCACCCACCGCTGCCTCGAGCGCTGCTGCTGATGACTGTGCCCCCCCATGGAGTTGAGCTGCAGTGTGCTGTGGAGAGTCTTGGCTGGGTTTGGGAGCGGTCTGTTGCAACTCGGGATCTGCAAGGGGTGCTGTGTGGCGCCTGGACATTGCTGCCAGCTGCAGCCGCAAGGCATCCACCTCGGCAGACTGTTCCACGACTGTGGATTTCACAGTGCGCAGCATAGCTTCACTGCGCTGTAGCTGCGTCGTGACGTCTGATAGCTCCGCGTGTGTGGACTCGGCTTGTTGCTGAGCCAGCTGCGTGGCTTGTGCTGCAGCGGCTGCAGCTGCTTCCCTCAGTGCCTTGGCATGCCCCTTGCACATGGACTGCAGTCTGCGCTGCTCTGCTTTGCTGCTGGCCAAGGCGTCTTGTAGCTGTGTGACTTCCTCCTCCAGAGCCTGGGCAGCACGGGTACTTGAGTCGGTGCCTGCAGCAACAGAGGGGCTTCGCGGGGCAGACCCATGCAGGGCCTGAGTATCGAGCAGCTGCTGGACAGCATCAAACTCCAGCTGCAACTGGTCGCGGCTTTGTTTCGCCTCCTGTAATTGCTCCACCAAGTCCTGCATCTGCCCCTCCAGGCGGCGGGCGGCGGAGTCGGCTCCGCCCCCGCGCCTCATGGCCGCTTGGGCCTTGGCTTTGTACTCAGCCAAACTAGTAGTGGCTGCTTCAAGCCTTTGTGCTGCGACTTGCTCTCGCTTGGCTGCAGCTGCAGCGGCAGCGGTGGCTTCCGCCCGCAGCGCCCCGAAGCGAGCAGCCAAGGCAGCCGAGGCGCTGTCGGCGGCGGAGGAGGCGGGTGACGCCCCGTGCTCCTGCATGTATGCGATGCTCATGGCTGGTGGGTTGAAAGTGGCCCCCGTAGACGCTGCTGGGGGGGCGTCAGATGTGCAGCGCAGGCACTGCCCCTGCAGGCGAGTGCTGGGGGCGTCTGCCTCGTGCCACTGCTGCAGCTGTTCAGCCGACACCCACTGCAGGCATGTGCTAGAATCAGCGCTGCGCATGTCAGCAGCTGATTTTGGGGGCTTGGGCAGCACAACCAGATGCCATGTGTCCCCCCCCCCTTGCACCTCCATGTGGGCGTGCAGGGATGAGGGGGGGGGCACCACGGGTGCAGTGTCACTGGCACCAGGACTGAGTGGTGGAGATTGTGTGCTGCCTGTGCTTGGGCTGGATGTGGTCACGTGTACATGGGGCAGGGTGACTGCAGCCATGGGCGCATACCATGCCGGGGCTCCTGTGTGGGCCCGCAGCGCCGCCTTGAGCTGTCGCAGCACACGCTGCTGCTTCACAACGGTGCTCTTGGCGGTGTGTGCTTCTTGCTTTGCAGCATGCAGTTGCTCCTGCACTTGGGAAGCGGTGGCTTCGGAGGAGCCGGCTGCTGCCTGCTGGGCCAGCAGCTGCGCTTGGGCGGCGGCGGCCTCCCGACGAGCCTCGGCAGTGCGGCTCTCAGCGGCAGCGATGGCGTCCTGCAGCTTGGCGCCTTCCTCCCGCGCTGCAGCAGCTGCTGCTTGCAGCTTTGCCTCCGCGTCGGCCGCAGCAGATTTTACTGTATCTGCGTGGGCTGAGGCGGCATCTTTGGCCTCCTGATGCAATCTGTCTACCACCTTCTGCATTTCCGCTGCTCGTTGCTCTGCGGCCATCCGAGCTTCACTTGCAACCTCACTTGTAGCTGTGGTCGCAGATTGTGCTGCTGCAAGCTCTTTTTGTAAAGCGATGGCGCTGCTTCTTGCTGTCTGCAAAGCCTGCCCTCGCTGCTCAAACTCCGCTTCGCGATCCTGCAACTCGCTTCGAACACGCTGCAGCTCTGCTTGAACCTCGTGCATTATAGACTCTGTCTGTTGAAGCTCCAATTTGGTAGCTTGGGCACGCTGCAACGCGGGTTTAACCTTCTTGAGCTTGTCAAGCAATTGTGCCTTCTCAGCAGACAACTTAGACACTGCTGCAGACTCATCAGTTTCTGCTTGTACAGTGTAATCCAGTGCCACGTTCAACTTTGTGTTATCTGCCCGAAGCTGTGTCAATTCTGCCTGCATCTCTTCGCTTCCTACTGTGGAGTGAGTGCTAGCAGGTGCTGCAGATAAATTCCCGTCAGGCTGCTTCCCGGAAACATCTCCGTGGTGTGTCTGACATTCGGACAATTCCTGTTTGACAGAAGTCAATTCAGCTCTGAGCTTTCTAATGTATTTGACTAGCTGTTCTCTGGACAGTGAGTCTGCCTTGCTTGGCGTTCCCTGCTCAGCGCTTGACATTGCTAGCCGGATAAAGCCAACTGTTTGCAATCCGTGCACAGGATTTCAACTAGGACATGAAGCTAGCAACAGCACAACTTCACAGCCCTGAATAATTTATCCATGGGATAGTTCAAGGCAATTGAAAACCTTTTCTGTTTATGCCTGGCCAGAGGGAGCTCCAGAAGCTGATACTGTGAGAGGCGAAGGCTGCGCAGTTTGCCAGCCCGAGCCCCCCTGCTTTGAGTTGTGGCGCAGCGTGACTCAAAGCTTGCCTGCTTGACTGAAGTTGACAAAACCATGATGCAGACAACATCTGTGCAACGACAATTTCCCTGAGCAAGGAACCTCTGATTCGTGCATAGGAACTTTTATTGATAATGGCCCGAAAGCGCCTCTCAGGGCTGCAGAAAGACGTCTTGGCACTCTACAGGCAGTGCTTACGGACAGCCATCTCTAAAGGTGACCGAGATGCACAACTACAAGCTGTAGGATTTGTGACCGCTGAGTTCCGCAAAAATGTTAGACCTGCCTGCCAAAGTCGTGGCCGAAATAAATGGTGTTTCACTGGAGTTTCGTGCAGGCAAGCGGAGTGAAGCGAGGCGATGTGCAGCGCATCGAGTACCTCATCAGGAAAGGAGTGAAACAGCTTGAAACATTCAGGGGTTCAGATGTCTCCGGCTTTGGTGGAACTCACACAGCAGCAGTACCAGAGGCCTCACGCAAGTACTTTGAAGGCCCTCAGCGATGACGTATGCTGCTTGCGTGCCACAGTGATATGGCTGCTGGGTACGGCTATTGAGCCGCTTATACTGTGCGGCTCGGTGCAGGCAATTGTACACAACTATAGTGCCTGCTTCTGTAACGGAACTTGCATGCCTTCCTGAGATGGCCAAGCACAGTTGCCCGTGGTGGGCATGCTATCAGTTGACCTCAACATGCTGCCCTCATCGGCTGGCTGTGCAGGGACAAACAGTGACGAACAAATGGGCATCACAAGCTTGGGCATTGATATCAAGTGCTGCTCATTTTCATATCAAGTGCTGCTCATTTTCATGGCGGTGGGTCGATAGGACCTGGCGCCTGCAGTGTCTGCTGCCATGTTCGCCTGGCATGTACCCGTGAGCCCATGCACGCCAGGTGAGGGGATGGGGTACGATTTACACTCATGGCAAGCTGTGTCTGGCGCTGTAGCTGGAATACATGCATCACTGCATTCTGGCGCCCATCCGCCCCCCCTACGTCGCCTTGCTGGCTGTCCGACTGGAGTGCAGTGCATGGCCTTCTCCAGCGAGAGGTGACACTAAGTATGGTGTATGCTGTTGGGGCACTTGTAGCTGAACTAGGCCAAGGAAGGAAGCATATGCACTGAAGGGCAGCAAGCAAGAGGTATCAAGAGCCCCCTTCCGTACCTGTGTGAGACACGCATTCGGACAGTAATGGCAATAAATCGTCGGGTGCCCCTACAGCACCCGAGGGGTGGGCGGGCTGGGTAATTGCTAAACTCATACATGGCGATAGGAAGGAGTGGGTCACGAGGCACT
>Ga0307982_1000856_pt1 | contig 24344 bp, 12 predicted proteins | sample OrgLakmetagen989_FD_201847 | JGI IMG/M metagenome (GOLD analysis project Ga0307982, IMG submission 201847) | Saline water microbial communities from Organic Lake, Antarctica - #989 | ecosystem: Environmental > Aquatic > Non-marine Saline and Alkaline > Saline | place: Antarctica: Organic Lake...
GCGCATTTGCAGCTCAAGTGCATTCTATATGTGCCTCTGTGACTGCTGTGTGCTTGTCTTTCTTTGTTTTTGGGAGAGTATTAACTAGACTAGACTAGATGCAGCTGCAGCTCTCTGCTAGATGTTGATTTTTTTTTGCAACTGGGGAGATCACCAGTATTAGTTATTAGTTAACTTTAAACTATGAACGCATTCATACAAAGCCATAAATCGAGCTGGCTTCTCCTATCACTAGAATGGAATATCTGGTATCTGCGTACAAAGGATGTCGCTCTATGGTTTCCCCGTTTAAGTTCATGTAGGGTGAATGCAGCTACTTGGAATGGCGCTGTCGATGTCATTATTTCAGCGCCCTTCGTCATCACTTTTCTCGCCATCCCTGCCATCGTTTCCATCATAGTGGCTATTGACGTGGGAGCGCCAATTCTTTTCTGGCCTAACTTGCTCTATAAACCCTCGCTGCAGCCCCGACGGTGGGTCTTTGGCCTCCAGTTTGTCGCGAATCTTGGCCAGCTTTCGCGCATCCCGGTTCACTCCCCGGAGAGCCTTGCGGCTCTCCGTTGTTGTGTCGGTCAGCGCCGCCTTCACGTTCATAATACCAAAGGATGGCGCGACCAAGTCATCAGGATACGGCTCGTCCAGAAGCTCGGCAGCCGGCGACGAAAGCATCCAGAGGCTGCCAGGCTTCGGTGGAAAGCCATTCTTGCGCGTGAACTCCGTCAAACAGCGCTTCCAAAGCTCTGCTTCAAGGCCTGCTACTGTGTGCATCTTCCAGCTTTCAAAGCTCAACCGCTGGCAGTAGACCTGGAAAGCCTTTGCCATTTTCGGGAACCCTCCGCGATCAACGATGATGGCAACGTGAGCGTCGAACTCTGCCATGGCCTCTACGTCACCTTTCAGCCGGAGCTCGTACTGCGACGAACGCCGTTTTTCCAGTTCGCGGCGTTTTTCACGTGCTTCTCGAGCGAGTTGTTGCTTGCTTTGATACGCAGCCACCGAGGCCTTGGCCCGAGCTGCCAGTAAAACAGCTACCCATTTCTCCCATGCACCACCGTAGATCTTCACTTGCCAAGCGTCGAGGGCTTCGTCGAGTCGCGTGATTACTTTTTCGGCCGCAGCCACCTTCTCAGGTCCTAACCGCGCTTGGAGATTCAGGCGATCGACTTCGATCTGCTTGGCGGCGGCTTCACGCTGCTTGCGTTCTTCTTCTTGCTTGGCTTTGACTTTGGCCTCTCGCTTGGCTTCAAGTTCAGCCATCTTGCGCTTGACCTCGGCTTCAATCCACTTCTTCTCCTTTGCGCGCCTTTTCTCTTCTTCTTTGAGCTGCTTGGCTGCTCTGGACTCGAGCTTTTTGGCTTCTTTTTCTTCGAACGCTCGACGTCTATTCTGCCGCATTTCTTCGGCCTTGGCCTTTTCTTCTTGCTCTTCGAGTGCTTCTTCCACCGCTTCTGCGCCGTCCAACAGGGCAAACTTACGCCTCGCGGTTTTAGCGCGCTCAGCAGCGCGTTTCTTCGGGTCAAGTTTTTCGATTTCGGCGTCCGATTTCGTCGATTTGATCCTCACTTCTCCGCGCGGGCGTGGCTTGTTCTTTTCGCCTTGTTCCTGTGCCACCTCCAAGTTGCGGCCTTCGCACGAAAACTCGAACCCTGGCAGGAAGCCTGGCAGGCCCGCATCGAGTGCAACGGTGAAATAGTTGGCTCTTTCCTTGCCGTCGCCGGTCCTCCAAGCTTTCACAATACCCGTCCAATCGTTCAGTGCGGTCAGTTCGAGGTCCTTCAAGTGCACGTTGAGGCCTACGAGCATCGTTGGATCTCGGTCATCCACGAAGGTAGACGTTTGAGGCATGTCTCGGATCTGCACTCCGCCCGCTCCGTCGATGTCGACCACGCCAGTGGCCCAATCTATCACTCCGAAGTCGCCGTCCCCGAAAATCATCGGGTCGATTTCCACCTCGCCGTCGCCCAGGTCGTCGTCAATATCTTCCGAGACCATGTCCATGCGCGGCCACGGCGTCTGACCTTCGCCGAATCCGTGCTCGCCCTTGGTGATGGACTCGTTGTACCGCGCAGCAGTCTCCACCAAGGCCAGTTTCCGGATCAACTTGTTGTCCTTTTCTTTCTCGGCTTTCAGACCATCTACAGCAGCCTCGTAGCCCGTCAAGGGCTTGCCAGGGTCGAGCATGAAGGACGTTACGATGCGGTCGGGCCGCAGCAAGTAATCACCGGTGCCAGGCTCTGGCTCAACGAAGTTCTCTAAGAAGATCTTTGGCACCATTTTCGCGCTGTCGCGCCCTCCGGGGGCTTGGCGCAATATCCGCGGTTCCACAGCATACACGAAGCACACGTCCAACTTGTGAGTGCCTCGGATGTCCTCTAAATCATCTGGGCCTAACATATCAATGATCAAATTTGCCTCATACTCGAAAGTGCCTACGTCATAAGATGCTGGCGACAGAGTGGTGAAATTGATGCCACCGTCCTTTGAGGTAGCCGACAAGTATCGGAAGCCGCTGTGAGCAATCATGTTTGCAGCGACTGGCAAGGTGTAGTAATACACAGGCACTAGTCCCCGCTTCTCGCACTCATCTCGGACCTCTGCCATCCGGCCGAGGTATTCGTCAACCGTCTTCACCACTATCGGCGTGCGCACTTGAGCTCCTTTGCCTCCTGACCGCCTCTTGTCGACTTCATACTTCGAAGTGACGTAAGCCAAGTCGCTCAGGACCTCAGGGCACACCAAGTCCGTTAGCGTGAACGTTTGGTTACTATCGAGGTCTGCATCTGGAACGAGCTGATAAGCCCGCATGATGTTCTGGCTGGTGAACACTACAGGTGGAAAGTCGGGAATCCCGTCGCCGTCTAAATCGCCCCCCAAGAATGCCCCCATTCCAAGGCTCTTGTCGGCTCCATGCGCTACTTCGTACTCCTCCACCACTCCACCATGCAGGTTGCGTTGCTTCGTGTCGTCATCGTCGATAGCTTCGGCAGGTGCGCCACCCATGGCCACCCTTCTTTTCGTGACTCGCTTGGGTTGACTTTGCGGCACGATGTCTTCTCCGTCCGAGTCCACTTCAAGTTCACCTGGGGCTTGATCTTCGAGAGCAAAATCGTGTTCGCCCGCGAACGCCACGTCGTCGCCCTCTTGATTGTCGGGTTTTGAGTCACCTTCCATCAACCAGTCACTTCCTTTCTTCGTTGCCTCCTGGCTCGCTAATTTCGCGCGCTTCCGAGCTTTGGCCGCAGACGCTTTGAGTTGATCCGCCTTGACGCCCCATCTCTTCAATTCAATGGTGACTTCGTCTTCGTCTAGGCCAGTGCGACTAAACGCCATCAGAATTTCGGTAGGCATCACTACCAAATGGCTGAATGCTTCGATCGATTTGGCCCTCTTTGTTTCTTCGTCGTCTACAGGCTCTTCAGCTGCGGCCGCTTGGCTTTGTTGCGCGTCCTTCGTTTCTTCAAGCTCATCGCTTTTATCTCCTCCTGGCTCTGCACGCTTGGCAGCATCAAAGCTACCACGATTCGCAGTGTCGAAGCTTCCACGGCTGTAAGCATCGAAGCTTCCAAGTATTGCATCAATTTGACTGTCATACATAGAAGGTTCTATCAAAGGGTACAGGAGCTCGCGAGGCGCAGCAACACAGATTACGGCTTCACGGCAAGGACTCAGGGGCGACATCTTCTCTAGACACGGATCACCGTGCTTGAGCTCATGAGGTCCTTTCAGCGAGAACACTACACCATTGCAAACATCCACGTGAGCAGCTGACCAACAGAAGTTCTGTTGCATTGCATATGCAGGGATGCCGTTTTTGACGTAGTACTTAGCAGCCGCGAGAGACGTGTAATGGTAAGCCAGCACTGAAGTCTGCGCCAGCGAAGAATCAGCGACACTTTCAAGCGTGGACTCAAACTTTTCGTCTTCGAACTGCACTGCATATTCTATCTTGATGACCTTCCGCTCACGTCGCTTCATGCGCTTTAGGTCTCGCAAATGTGCAAGCCAACCGGCATAAATGGCACCAAGCAAAACAATAGAATTGGCAAACACTAGCAAACAGCCCAGTGCAAACTGAGATACATTGACTCGGTCAATGGCTGCAGTGATGATGAAAAGTGCAGCCAAAAAGACGAACAAAATTTGGTATTGCGACACTACAGCAAGGAGATTCGTGAACGGGTTGCGGCTGGGCATCATCTCGCGGAAATAAATTGTCATAGCCATCGCGAGCCCTGCACCAATGTATGCCTTGGTCACGGGCTCTTCTGCGGTGAGTGGCAACACACCAATGAAAAACATGCGTCGATACATGTCAATGACTTCGTGATACCAGCACGTGACGCGCGTGTCATTGAACAAAAATCGAATGTGATCAATGGTGCGATCTAAGTCTCGAAGCCTCAATGCCGCGGCCGTGTCGCCGTCGCATTTGCGAATAGGGTTGATTTTATCAAGGTTCAAGTACAAAATCAAGAAGTAGAATACAATGATGGACTGGAAAAAGAGGATCATGAGAGCATTGTAGATTATAAAAGATTGGTGAGCTGGACCATTGCAATCGATTGAGGAGTCGGCTTTCAGGTAAGACTGTGTGCTTGCTTCGTAACTGAAACAATTCAAGCCCTTAAATTGCGACATGGTCGCAGTCGGCAAGAACAAGTACGTCGTGGTAAGTGTCTGGGCAAAATATCCGTCGTAAAGGCCTTTCCGAAACAACCTTTCTTGCTTCAAAGTGAAGACAGCGCCACGAGATACTTTCAAGGCATGCCATCCTCGCTCCACCCAATATGCGACCCAAATTAAGGTCACCAAAATGAGTGGGAAGGCCGAAGTGGAATACACGTTGGAGTGGAAGGTGGTGCCTTCAGCACTGCAATCAACGCTCAAGAAGTCAAGGTTCAAGACGGAGGTGCCTACGCTGAATGACGTCATGGGCTCTGGAAAGCTCAATTCGAGATTGACGCCAATGGACTGCACGATTTGAATGGTCGACCAGATTACTTTTAGCTGACCTGGTGGAATCATGCTGAGTGCAGCGACAAACGGTAGCTGAGGATCCTTTTTCAAGTGCAATATTTTCTTGAGCCAAGCAGGCAAGGGCAAGATCCCACGGTACTTGATGATCATCACCAGGGCAAGCATTGACATGAAGCCAGGCAGCGCAGCGAACATGCTACTGCCTGCGCATTCTTTACATGTCACTGTTTTGGCTGCATCGAAGAACCATCCTTCGTCACAAGCTTGGCAAAGAGGTCCCCACGCACCAGGCGAGCATATATTGTCCTTATCCGTAGGCGCCGATTCTACAGTACGCCCAACACCGTCATAGACCGTTTCATTCGTATCGTTCGCGGCCAACAGTGTGCGATGGCTGACGCTCATTGACATGAGGCTATTTCTCACTTCTTCGAATGAGCTCACTACACCACTTTTGCCCGAAAATGTCGAGTTCTCTTCGAGGAGACGGCGGCGAGTCAAGTCAGGATAGGACTCGATGTGCCAGTCAGTGTAGCAACCTTGTTCCAGAGTTGGCGCGCCTGTACACCCCTTAGAACGACAAATGTAAACATATTGGCCAACTTTGTTCATATCATCTGTAGAACTGTCGACGCCTTGAGACCAAAAGCCTCGCTGAGGAACTGGCAAGCATAAGCCACCACCACAGTAAGCGCCCGAGTCTTTAGGTGATCCGCAAGAAACACAGCCAGCACCATTCTTGCCAGCAGCCGCCTCCCCGTCGTCTCCACCGGCAACGGCGTCACCGTTTTCATCGTCACCATCGTCTAACAAGCCAACATCGTTGTCGTTGTTCAACTCATCTTCGTCTTTGGCAGCAAAAACAGCGAGCGCTTCATAGTAGCCCCGGTACCAGTAGCCTTCTGCGCACATGAGGCAGCGACTCCAGCCAAGGCCCGACCAATAGCCTTCAGCGCACGTGTCGCAGAAAGCCATCTGCACCTTCTTCTGATATCGCCCTGCAATACAATCAACGCATTCAGTGGAACCTGACGCAGACTGATAGCGGCCTTTCGGGCAGAGGTCACAATCGCTTGACATTTCTCTGTCAACCGCACGCCCCACAGGGCAAGGACTGCAACTGCTTGAACCTGGTTCAGTGCGATAAGAGCCTTTGGCGCAATTCCGACATGTCGTCTTACCAGACTCTGATTGGAACATGCCTGTAATAGCGCAGCAGGAACTTGAGAGTTAAGCAAATAGGAAAACAATTTCGAATAGCGAGGAGATGAAGATTGGTTAAGACGTCATGCAACGATTCAATGCTTGATGTTACACCAACACGCATTCGTAGTCGTTACCAATATTGCATTCGGTGCAGTTGACAGAGCCTTTCTCTGGCGCAACTTTGCCCGCAGGACACGCAGAGCACGACACCGTGGCCGCGGTTGGAGCAATGAAGCCAGCTTTGCAATCTACACACTCGAAGGCGCGCGCAGCGGCATACTTGCCTGCGTCACACTGGCCACAGCTCGACATGTTGTTGCGGGGTGTAAAGTGGCCACCGGGGCAGGTCGTGCACTGGTCCGAGCCTCGGCCGTCGCTTCGAGGCTGGCCAGAAGACGAGTTCAGACCGCCAGCAGCATAGGTGCCGCGTTCGCATTCGAGGCAAGAACCAGCGCGTATCGGCGAGTAAAGACCCTGAAGGAGAAGAAGGTCACAAAACGATCAAGCAATAGAAACGAAGTTCACACTATATTTTGACCAGTTTACAACTATATTTAGTCGTCAAGTTTGCACAGTGCAAAGTGTTCAAATGATAATCTAAATCAGGCGAAGTGTGACTAACCGCAAGACAAATCGTGCATTCGAGCTCGTATGAGTTGGCAGCGCGGTAATCATTGATGTAATAATCAGCTCCCGCATTGAAATAACCCGGTGAGCAGTCACTGCATTCAGTCGCTTTGATTGCAATACCCGTATAGTAGCCGCTCGGGCATTCAATGCAGAACGAAATGAGCGCTGCGGGCGCATATCGACCGAGTTCACATTCCACACACTCCGTATTGTTGAAGGCATACTCACCGGCCTGGCAACTGCGGCAAAGATCCGGTCCTGCCGATGCTTCCGACTCTCTCACACTGTACTTGCCCTCTGCACAAGCAATGCACTTTGACTGCGCATCTGCGGGCTGCGATTGCCCTAGAGGACACTGCCGACATTCACGCTTCCAGCCCCAGTTGGCTGGAATAGCGTCTTTCGCGCGCGTTTGGTTGAGGTATCGACCCGCGGGACAATCGCGACACACTGATTTGCCGTTGACTTCGTAATCGAAGTAGCGGCCTTCAGCGCATGATACAGTAGGCTGCGGTGTCGGCAGTGGTGTTGGTTTGGGTGTGGGCGCTAAAGTTGGCAACGGCGAGGGCAAGGGCGTAGGCACAGGCGAGGGCGACGGAGAAGGCATTAAAGTAGGCACCGGCGTAGGCAGTTGGGTAGGAACTAGGGACGGCTGCGGCGTAGGCGATAAGGTGGGCACTGGCGTGGGCATGGAGGTTGGTGCTGGGGACGGGCTTGGAGTAGGCACAGGCGAGGGTGATGGTGTAGGCATAAGCGTTGGCACCGGGGTGGGCATCAAGCTCGGTACTGGGGACGGCTGTGGCGAGGGCGGCAACGTCGGTAGTTGCGTAGGCGGCGGTGATGGCACTGGCGTTGGCGAAGGCGTTGGCACCTGCGTAGGCAATGATGAAACGGTGGGGTTCGGTGTGGGCACTCCGCCGAAGAGCCCACCAATCACCGTGTCACTGCCACGCTTTGCGCACACTCTGGCAAAACCACCAGCCTCGCCAGTCATAAAAGCATCTTCTAAAGGCGCGTCGGGAAAGTTGCCGCTGTCTTTGGCAGAAATTGATGACGCTTCATCGTAAACACCCCACTGTACTGACGATGGCGGGTGCGCAGATAGCTCAGCACCCTCCAGGACAATGTCCAGATAGTAGCATTGAACGGCATTACTATCGTTTTCGTCCGTGGGGACCTCTAGGCACAAAAAGTCTACTTCCCACTTGTTTCCATCCAGCAAGGTGCCAGTTGCAACTATAACGCTATCTTCATCACCTTTGCTCGACGATACTGTCGCCAATTTGGTGAGTTCATACTTGTAGTTGCCCCAACCGCCGTTCGCAGCGGTGGACCGCATTGTGACGCGGAACAATCGCTTGCGAATACCGCTATTGAGGTTGTTGTCCGTGGAGGAAGTAATACAATTGATGGTAGGGCTCGATGACGGTACATAGGTCGGCAGAGGAGTAGGTGCAGGAGTCGGCGTTGGTGTTGGCGCAATCGACGGCGTCAACGTTGGGAGCGGTGTGGGCGGTAGCGTAGGCTGGCCCGTTGGTGCAGGAATGGGCACTTGCGACGGTTCTGGCGTAGGGATCGGCGTTGGGCTTGGTGTAGGGGCCAGAGTTGGCAGAGGGCTCGGCGACGGCGTGGGCAAGGCACTCGGAAGGGGCGTTGGAATCAACGATGGAACCGAAGTGGGGATCAGGGTCGGAACAGGGCTTGGACTAGGCGAAGGAATGCTCGATGGCAGCGGAGTTGGCACTAACGATGGAAGGGCTGTAGGCCTCGGAGTAGGCACCTCGGACGGTAGTAATGAAAGCGTGGGTAGCCCAGTTGGGGTGCGAATACTACAAACTTCACAGGTCTCATCGCAAACGCCACTGTTAGGGCATGTGCGACAAAACGAAACCGTGCAATACGAGGTCACGTACTCGCAAAACTCCCCAATGTCCTCGCACTGTGTTGGCAGTGGCGTCGGGTACAACGTTATTGTCGGAGGTACCGTAGGAAATCGCGTGGGAACCTGCGATGGATTTCGGGTAGTGGCAATAGCAGAAATGGAGGTTTTGTCCACAGTGAGCTCGAGACTTTGGTCTGCATCTGCTACCGCTGCTGTGAAATCATCTGCGGACAGTACCTCAGTGACCACAGTTCCAAGCTCGCTTGACGTTCCTAATTCACCATCGCCAGCACCGGAGAGTGAGGTAATCATATCAAAGGTCACATCCCAGGTCACCGAAAGCAAGTTCTGCCGCCTGGTATTCTCGATTACGGTAATCTGGAAGTTTTTGATGGACGACAAAGAAACGCCAGCTTGAGCAGCAATAACGGACTTGAGTGTATCTTTTTGCTTCGGCGTAGGCGGCTCATCAGCGATCATCTTCACGCCAATAGATACCGTTACAGTGTCTGCGGTTGACGGTGCAGCAGTTGGTGTGTGTGTTGGGTAAGGTGTGCGACACTCGTAAATCGAAAAGCCAGTCTCAGGGTCTCTACACGATGACTCGAGGCCGGCCTGAACAGTGGCACGGTGGTCAGCCACTGCATCAGCATATATCTGTGCTACGAGCTCCTTTGCCCTATCATATGCATCTTCAGGGCTATGCTGTCTGTCCTTCAAACCCCAGTAGTCCACATACGTGTACTCGTAGGTCGCGTTTTCAAGATAGGTGTACTCCCCAAAGTCGGTCGTGAAGCGATAGACCTGAGATTCGTTCTTGAAAGAGCACTTTAAAACCTCGGTGATGTAAGTGACATTAGTGGCATTAGAGACGTAGGTGGCGTTGGTGCCGTTAATAAAAGTGCCATTGATGAAAGTGCCATCGAATACAGTAGCATTGATCAAAGTGCCATTGATTAAGTGAGAATCGGTACCATCGTTTGCCTCAACATCGGTCACAACCTTAACTCTGACCACGGTGTCTGTGCAGTTTGGTTCCGAATAGTTCAGCTGCGCCACATAATTAGCGGTTTCAAATAAACCAGCGATATACGCGTCTTCCTCGCGCCATTCTCGCAAAATAGCCTTCGCTACCAAAGTCACGTTCACGATATTAGGGTTTACATTATTTACTCGGGTGTCCCTCGGATCGCCGTATTCGCCAATGTCCAGCTCTACTGCCAAGTCCAAAATGGCAGTCTGACAGGTGTCGCTTCCGCAGCAGTACGGTTCACCCATTAATACGTCAAAGTCATCGGTATCAGTCAAAAACAACTTCCGAGAATCGCACGCACAGTGGACTTCAAGCTGTAAGTCGCTTACTAAATAATCAGACAAGCAGTAACTATAATTGTATGCTGTGGAGTTACCAAGCGCACAAAAGTCGTCAAAGTCACCCATGGTATCTTTGAGTTCGCCCGTGCATGTCAAAGTGCATGGGGTAATGGTAGGTGCCAAAGTGAGCGTCGGACTCGGTGTTGGCGCTGCTGTTGTGCAGATGAGACGTAGATCACCAGTGTCATCGTCAACATCATCGCACTGCGAATCAAGAAGCTGTGTCATTTCCGCGCTACCGAAGTTGGAATCATCGAGGCCCAAGGCAAGTGCAAGCACAGCAGCTTGGCACTCCTCACCGCCTCCTTCGAGACCAAATAGTGTAGGATACTTTGCGCAGCAGTAGGCTCGACCAAGCGCATCAAAGTCGCCCCATTCCTTGTCGGCAAACAGTAGGCCCGAGTGGCACTTGCAGTGTACTGCGCGTAGCAGAGGCGATATTTCTGTGTTCAGCATGCACGCGAGCTCTTCGTCGGGAAGAGAGCAAAACAAGTTCTCATCAATCAGAGTGGCGCGAACTTCATCTGGGCAGGTCATGAAGCAGCTGCAGCGATTGTCCATGTGGTTGTAGTAGGCCTCCCAATTGTAAGAAGCCTCTTCACTGCTAACATTACCATCTGCCAACACCATAACATCAACAACAGCGGTTCGACATGCTTCTGACGTAGGAAGCAACGGTCGCGGTAGGTTCATATCGGGGCCGTAACAAAACAAGGTTCCGTTGAAATCAAGCTCCTTTGGCACCTGCGATAAAACTCCCGCATCTGCGGTAAGACTGCCGTCAGCCGTCTCTGAGGAGCTGAAGAGTAAACCAGTGTTGCACTCACAGTGAAATTCCAGTAGCTCTTGCGGCATGCAAGTGTGCAAGCAGGCCTTTGACTCGACATCAAGCGCACAGAAAGCATCCTGGTCACCCACTACAGCCAGAATATCCCCCGGACACGTCTCCAGGCATGACCAATCAAGAGTCATGTTTTGGCCTGCACCGTGAATATAATCTTCAGAGACACAAGGCAAAACGAGTTCTTGGTACAACGCATAACGGTCTTGCCAAGCACCTACACCTCCTACAACGTCACTTCCAACGAGAGCTTGCACGAGATCTACCACTGACTCACGGCATGTTGAATTTCCAAAGCAGAAAAGATCGTCCGTCACATCCACTGCCCAAGAGGTACCATTGAACAAAATGTCACGGCTCAGAGATCCACATGCACAGTGAGCTTGAATCAGCGCTTCTGCATGAGCACAGCCACCCATTCCATTGCCTTCGTCGGACATGCAACTGCGCTGTTCAGCTGATAGTGCACAAAACGCGTCAGGGTCTCCGACAGTATCCCAAACCTCATCCCCACAATTCTTGAAGCAGCCGCTTGCACGCTGAATTGCGGTGGTAGGAGCAAGCGAAGGTACAAGGGTTTCGTGACCGATGTCCACATAAGTAAACGGCCTGAAGGCCTTCTCGGTGTCCCCGTAGGTAGTCACGCAAGTCTCGAGAAGTCGAGTGCAGTAGTATGAAAACTGGCGACTGTCGTCGGTGTCACCGTTCGAGTCAAAAGTTGTCACTAAAATGACAGTACCAACATCCAACTCTTGAAACGGTACATGGCTTGCAGTCACGGCAAAAACTCCAGGAGCGTAAACCTCGTCTTCCATTTCGGCAACGACGTATACGCCATCTTTGGTGATACGATTGTACTGTCCAACTTCAAACTTAAAATCCATTCGATGGTTTTCTGAGGTACCAATCTCGAATGCTACCTCCACGGTTGAGCTCTCGACGGGTTCTGAATTGCTGTCCCACAAGGTCAAGTTGAGATTGAATGGGGCAGCCTCCTTGGCAAAGCTCTGAATAAAGCGGTACTTTTTCGCAAGCACTGACATCATGAAACCCACGTCAACTGCGGTGGCTTTCCCACTGAGATCTGGGTCCATAGCAATTATCTGCTCTGTTGCTGTAACCGTAACTGCGCCACCAAGGTAATACTGCAGGTACTGTACATCGTTGATATCAAATTTACCGTCGGCATTCGTGTCGCCTAGTAAATCACTCGCAGAATAGGTCAGTTGCCGCCCCTTTCGGGAAAGACGCCGCGAAGCGCTCTCTGCCTGGTTCATCTCCATGAGTGCGTTCACATCGATTGGAGAGGGGTATAACTCTTGAGCCCACGCATCATTTGAAGGACGAGTAATGGCAGCGCTCTCGAGGAGACGACGCCCACCACGGTCAACGTAAAGAACGTCAGCGCCAGCCTTAATGGCCACATTGTCGACCAGAGTGAAGTCCGTGGTTGAGACACTTGCTTTCAGAGCTTCGATGTCACCAGTGATCGCAGTCATCCCATCGTTGACCGCAGTGAATGTAATGGACGCAATGGTCCGAAGGCCGCTACTAGCACATTGCGAAACTGTCGTGAGACCGCAGGAGCCAACGAGCAGCACTTCGTTGGGCGGATCATTTGCCGTGCACGAGAAAGATGACTGCCAGCCACTGCCCTGACGACATCCTGCATCGCTGGCAATCTTGATGACGGTGTCATCAAAGAACAGGCGAATCTGAAATGACGTTACGTACTGCGTGGTTCCAGAGGTGGAGCTTTGCACGCGAACATCTACTGTAAAGGTGTCCGAGGTTTTGATGCCAAAAGGTGCGTTGTACAGAGAACCGACATCCACGTCATAGGCTTCAGGCTCCAAATTGGCATATACGTCACGTGTTGCTACCAAGCCGGTCCCACAGATATCAGCCGCTGATATGGAGACTGCAGCATAGTAATTATTCACCAGCTCCAACACGCCTTCCGTCGTTACAGTGATTGCGTTGTCGTTGGAAGAATTAAACGATAAGAACGTTGACGGTTGCATCCAACCAGATATGACTCGACCCGACGTGGCAATAATGAAAGATGTGAGATCGTTAAAAGTAACCGTTACATCGACATTGTCTGTCTCTCCTGTCGACACGTCAGTATGAGAGTAGCCTGCCAAGGTACTGACGCCACCTGAAGTGTAATCGATGTTTCCAATCGAGAGAGCTGTGACGGTTGTTTGGTCGTTGGTTACAGTAATTTCTAAGGTACCAGTGATAGCTCCAACCTTACCGGTCCCAAAGGAACCAGTGATGACAAGGGAACCAACGTTAGAAGGAACCAAACCACGCTTTATCACAGAGCCTGTGCTCGTGTCACTTGGTGCAGAGTCGAAAGTTCCTACTGATGAATTGCTCGACGTGTAGGTTACGCGCTTGTAGAAGTTTTCTGAGCTGGAAGTTGTGCCATCAGAAAGTACATAGGTCGCCCGAGCTTCAAGACGCTGCCACACGCTAGAGCAAGTGACCTTGTTTAGGGTAGTCACGGTTCCACTCGACCAGCCAGAGACAGTAGGGTATGGCACCGTAAACAGGGAAACCGTGTTGAGTTGCACCACGCGGACACTCAAAGATCCCGTAACGTCATACACGGTAAAAGCTACGAAAATGTTCACGGTTTGCGTGCTCGTATCAATAGTCGCGTCATCAAGCACGGTGACTACGTTGAGTGTTGCTTGGTCTTCGGCTTCGTACACGGCCCCTTGAGTCCAGTAAGCCGACGACGTTTGCACGAATTGTGTCGTGTTGATAGCAATCATGTTTGAACTTGCCGAGTCCAATGTGTATACTGTACGAGTATCTGTTGAAAAATCCTTCTTGTACCCATCCTCAAACGTAATGACGCAATAAAGAGTAAGATACTCTGCAATACTGATGGGCGCCTCGGCTGACGCATCCCCTGATTTTGTCACCTTCGAAGCTGACGCTGTCAATGATACACTTTCAGGAGCCGGCATCTAGAACAAAAAAAAAACATGCCAAATCAAATGAGCTGCTGTGACATAGGATACGAGCAGTATTTACTGAAGCAGAGAAAGAATCTCAACGATAATCAAATTAAAGGCTAAGCGAAATACAAGTAGTACAATTACAGGACAGCAATCAAGGAGTTCAAAGCACAAACAACTAACATTAAGCATTGCTGTGCCGTGTGCCTCTACGAGAGGTACGCCACATGGTGCCCAGACAGTTTTGACCACAGGCCAGCAATAGAGCAGAGCGCCCACTGCAACCGTGGCCGTCCCCACAACGCCCCTTTCTTTGGCAACGTCGACGAACTCGTGAGTCGATGTCAAGTTGACCTCGGTGCTGACATCCTCCCAAGAACCATCGCTGAAGTACGCATATGCCAGCACTTGCGCAAATTCGCCTTCGTGCTCCAGCACGTGCTCTAGCATCATCGTTGGTGTCGTAGACACGCTCAATACCTGATCGTACGAACTCCAGTCGCCATTCGATACCAGGACCACGACCATTTTGACAACTTCTTGATAATTATCACCACCCACCACGACCTGAACTGAACCTTGAATTGCGATGCCAGCGTGGTCCTCTGGTGGTACGACAAAGGACACGGTTGCATTGCCATCTGATTCGCCGATCACTTCCCTTGTGGTTGTCGATACTGACGCTACATCAGGATTACTCGAGGCAAGAGTTACGAGCGACGACACATCAACCTTGTAAGTGCCATTGGAAGCCGACAATTCGTCACCTGCGACCGCATATTGAAGCGGTAGAGCTCCGCCCGGCGCCACAAAAGTGGCCATGACCTTGTAGGCAGAGCGTTGGTAGCGCACGCACCCTTCAGTTCGGGTCTCACTTTGCCATGCGGCAAGCACGCTCTCAGCAGATTGTCCACGAGAAAGGCCAAGGCTGGAGTATTCGCTGCGGTCAGGTAAGACGAGGCTTAAGACTGGGGTATTCACCACCAATGAGAGCGCTTCAGGATACCAGACGACGAAGAATGCCTTCGTGGTGATGCTTTCACTGTCCCAAGAGACAGTCACTGTCAAGTTGGAGGCACCGGAGGTAGCACTGGGAGACAACAGCACGACGCAGCCGGAGGTCGTGGCAACAGCCTCATTCGATGACGTGCACGTAAGGGTGCTCGCTGACTTCACCACATTGCTGTAGCCAGCCACATTGCGCACAGCCACGGCCGTCAAGGTTTGCAACAAAGCATTGTTGGTGAGAGGTGCTGTGTTAACGAGCACGTTCAGCGCGGAGTAAGCAAACAGACTGACATACTCTAGGTCGTACACATCAAGCTCAAAGTTCGACTGCGCTCCGCCGCGAGCATCGTTCACTTGGACCGGTGCAGTAACTCCATCCGCATCCACACCATTGGTGACGAAAGCAACGTTACCCTTGTTGGTCATACTGTTGATAACCCACCTCAAGACATCGCTATATTTCCCCCCGACTGAGGTACTTTTGGTCCTAAAAGTCAGAGTAATAATTTTCACTCCTTCACCTAAACCTCCGGACGCGGACTTGAGTTGCGAGTCTGAAGCGCTGCTCTTCTTCCCACTTGTGGACATCGAAATAGTGCCCGTTGATGAAGAATGGGTCACCACGGCTGCATTGTAAAGGGTACTCGTAGTAGCCTTCACGAAGTTGAGTAGACTGGTGTCGAACGAAAATGTCATGTCCCAAATGGTCATAACTTGCACGCCAGTGTAGGCATACACTACTGCAGTGAAAGTTTCACCAGGAAGCAACGGGTGAAAAGGCAGTGTAGCATGCATGCCTGCCGAAGCAATGGCGTCGTGCACTGGTTCTCTTCCCAGTGAAATCTGCTCCACATTTGACGTGGCCATAACAGTGCTGTAGCTCAGTGTAACTTGCGCGGTAGCATACGTTGCTGTCGACGCATTGAACCAATTTGACGACCATGACAGGCTTGAACTGCAAAGCCCCACGCCAGTGGAAGCACTGGGGCTGTTGCATGAGCTGGTCATGCTTTCGCCAGTTGATTGATGCGTCACCGTGAGCGTGACCGACATACCTGTTAACAGGACAGAAGTGCGGCCTTTGGCATCGTGCAATTGGTACGCTACCTCAACATCGAGAGAGTCGACATAAACATTTCTTGTCTTTAAAGCCATATCCACTGTCGTAGCTTGTTCCAATGAAGTGGCACCAGGATTACTGGGGCTGACGAGATCGAGTGTGCCATCTGCAGCAGTTGCCTTGAAGCTGAGCGTTGAACCTGACGCTGAGCCCTCAAAGAATCCAAACTTACGGCTGTGGTAGATGCCATCCGCAGTGGAGTCAGCCATAGGGTACGCAGTGCCGCTCGAGACAGCAACGACGGGCTTTGCGAGCTCCAAGTTTGCTGACGGGTCGTACGCGTAGCCACGAGAAAACTTGGTTGAGTCTACGATAGGGCATTCAAATTCAGTGGGAGCCGATGACGGAATTGGAGATGGCTCTGTTGGCACAGGTGTTGGTAGAAGAGTTGGAAACTCGCGCTTCGGATTTACCGTAATGGTCGCGATAGAGATACTTGTGTTACAAGATGTCCCCACGTCTGCCTCCAAGCTCCCTCCCACATAGCTTTCATGCAAGGCTGCCTCGAGGGCCACCTCGTATAAGTCAGCAGTTTGGTATTCAAGATTTGGGACACCATTCAAAGACGATAAACCTAGCCGCCCGTTGACGGAAAATGTCAACGATGCAGCACTGTGCGATAAACTCCGGGGCAACGCACCAGTGGGCGTATCCGTTGACTCCAACAGCCGACGTCTTCCAAAAAGCCGCCTCACCCCACCTCCGATAAGGGTTGGAGCTGGAGTTGGCATTGCAGATGTTGCCGAACAATTGACAGCAACGCATTCGTCATCGTGCACTGCCTTGCTAGCAGAATACGTGTCGTTGGACAAAGAGGAAGCATCGTCGTTTGTGGCTAGAAACAGGTTAAGCACGGCATCTTTACATGCGTCACTGCCGCAGCAGTACAGTTCACCAAAGAAATTGAAGCTATTGAATGAGTCGTGAAAAAGAAGTCCTGTCTCACAAGCGCAGTGCGCCTCGAGCAGTAGAGTTGATATACAACCATCAATGCAACTCAGGTCTGGGTGAGCGCATACACGGTCTTGGTCGCGATTATCGATGTCTATAATGATAGCATCACTGCAACTTGAGTAGTCACAGTCATTGTTACTTTGCGAATACGAATATGAATATGACATAGAATCTACAGATGGTGCCTCGATGAAAATGGTAGGTTGCGATGAAGGTGCCTGATTCAGGGTAGTGGGCTGCGTTGATGGTGCCTCGGTGTATCGAAAAGTAGGCGCAAAAGATGGCATCCAGGACTTTGTAGTGGGAGGAGCGGATGGGGCGTTGGTCTTGATACTGGGTAAGAGTGAAGGCACATTGGTGTACATCGTGGGCAAAAGAGTCGGCACTCTAGTGTTCGTGACAGGCACGAGAGATGGCGCCCCGGATTTAATAGTGGGCACAAGAGTCGGCACTACAAAGTTTGCAGATGGCAGGAGAGATGGCGCCCCGGATTTAATAGTGGGCACAAGAGTCGGCACTACAAAGTTTGCAGATGGCAGGAGAGACGGCGCCCCGGATTTAATAGTGGGCACGAGAGACGGCGCACCAATGATCGCAACAGGTGTGAGAGATGGGACCTCAGTCGAAATGGGCAGTACCGACGGTGATATGACGGACGTGCAATTGACTGCAATGCATTCGTCATCGTGCAATGCCTTGCTAGCAGAATACGTGTCATTGGACAAAGAACTTGCGTCATCATTTGTAGCCATGTGCAGATTCAGCACGGCATCCTTGCAGGCGTCACTGCCGCAGCAGTACGGTTCACCCACGAAATTGAAGCTATTGATTGAGTCATCAAAAAGAAGTCCTGTCTCACAGGCGCAGTGCGCCTCGAGCAGTAGAGTTGATATACAACCATCAACGCAACTCAGGTCTGGGTGAGCGCATACACGGTCTTGGTCGCCGCTATTGATATCTGCAATAATTTCATCGCTACACCTCGTGTAGTCGCAGACAGTGTGAGTTTGTGAATACGAATAAGAATATGACATTGAATCCACAGACGGTGCCTTGATGGACGTGGTAGGCAGCGGCGAAGGCGCCGCAATGAAAGCAGTAGGCGTCAATGACGGTGCATCTGTGTACCAAACAGTGGGCGCCCCCGTGGTCGTAGTGGGCGAGAAAGATGGCATCAACGTGTACGTCGTGGGTACGACAGAGGGCATCCCGCTCGTAGTGGGATGTACAGACGGTGCCTTTGTCATCGTCGGCTGCGGAGTCGGATATTCGCTACTGACCCACACGAGAAAGTCTTGTATAGTGAATGGGTGAGTAGGATCTGCACCTGCCAGTTTTCCAACCAATGCCGTCGCTACACAGGCTTCTCCCAAGCTTGACTGGTCGTCTACAGAGGAGAATTCAAACGTTACCCAGAACCCTATGGTGTCAAAGGAAGTAGGCACCGGCGTCGGCTGTGGTGTTGGGGCAGGTGTGGGCCCTAGGGTCGGCACAGGAGTCGGCATTAAAGTGGGCACTGGGGACGGCGATGGCGACGGCAGCCCTGTAGGCGTGCCAGAAGGAAGCGGGCTAGGAACAGGCGTGGGTGCAGGGGTCGGTACAAGCGTCGGTACAGGTGTGGGATTCGGTGTTGGCACCTGGAGTCAGAGAGAGACCAAAAATAATACTTAAAAATGTCGACTGCCGGAAATTGTATGGAGACTATACATCGTAATACATTCACATTGATTGACAGAACAGGAATGCAGTAAAGCGATGGGAGGCATTTTGGAACTTACCGGTGTGGGCACTGGTGTTGGAGAAAGCGTGGGCACTGGTGTGGGCATGAGCGTTGGCACCTGAATTAGATGCAGATATACGAGCTTAGTAAACAGGTTATGTACAGTTCACGATAAAGGTCTACATGAATCAACTATCTCGATTGCGAACACATCAGGAGAAAATTACCGGAGTCGGTAGCGGCGTTGGCGCAAGGGTAGGCACAGGAGTTGGCATCAAGCTCGGCACCGGAGTCGGCAAAGGCGTTGGTACGGGTGTAGGCATACTTGTAGGATTTGGCGTTGGTAATGGAGTCGGCAATGGCGTTGGCACTGGTGTAGGCATGCTGGTAGGAGTTGACGTTGGTACCGGAGTGGGAGACGGCGTTGGTACCGGAGTGGGCATACTGGTAGGAACCGGTGTAGGCACTGGAGTCGGCAACGGCGTTGGCACTGGTGTAGGCATACTGGTCGGCGTCGATGTTGGTACCGGAGTGGGAGACGGCGTTGGTAGCAGAGTAGGGACGCTGGTAGGGCTTGGAGTAGGCATTGGAGTTGGCGATGGAGTTGGAAGTGGAGTAGGTGCACTTGTAGGTGAAGGTGTTGGAATCTAAACATAACAAAGGAATACAAGCGAAGTAAGAATTTTAGTGTGAAATACGAGATAGCGTAGACAGTCTTGACTCACTAGCGACGGAACCGGCGTTGGCACTGACGTAGGACTTGGAGTCGGAACCTAAGGGCAGAGAATGGATATGCATATCGATGAGACGCGAAGGATGTGTGGCGCAAAAGGCAAAACACAAATGAATTTTGAGCGTGTAGACGAGAATCAACATTGATATTACTGCGCGAGATTTACACGGCAATTATACGGCGCAAATAGCAACATGCAATGCGTCAGACGATATTTCCAAGCAACTAGGGAAATATTTTTGTACTAAAGTAGTGTATTCACCGGAGTCGGTGAAGGTGTAGGTTGAGAGGTTGGCGTGCTGGTGGGAATCGGCGTGGGGATCTACAGTACAGGCAGAAGTATACGACAAACACGCAATTCGTATGCATTTGAACAAATTACGGTGTCAGAAACACAAGGCATGGTTGGATTGAAAAATACAACATATCCTCTGCATCTTTCAAATAATAGTCTCACCAGTGTTGGAAGAGGTGTGGGCACTAGAGTTGGAAGACTCGTAGGCATCGATGTTGGAACCTTGAGAAACAGTAATGAGAAAAACAGAAGGATCAGAATTAAATTTTGTGTAATTCAAACCTGGTAGATATGTACAATGGAAATCAAAGCATGTGCGGCATTAAAGACAGCCACGGGAAACCTCCCACGTGATCGTCATTCCTACCGGTGATGGCTGCGGCGTTGGTATTGCCGTTGGCACAGGAGATGGAATCTACGGAAGCAAAAGCATGAACATGCACAGGGTGAACACAAAAGCGTTAAGTGCGTCGGCCAAGAATCAAGTGTAACATACCGGTGTAGGGCGGGGCGTCGGCTGAGGCGAAGGTGAGCTGCTCGGCACCGGCGATGGAATCTACGCAGCACGTTAGCAGGAGAAAACAGACGAGTAAAATGGTAGCACAGCACTCTTGGGTATTGTATACAACCGGCAAAATTTCGAATCAACAGCATCACATTCTGGGGCCAAGACAAAATCTGGTAAGAGAATATGAAACTAAAAGACAAAAGAAGAAAAAGTACACCCAAACAGACGAGCGATTTGAAGCAGATGATCTTAAGAAGTTCAATGCGTGAAAAGCGACAATTACCCCTGATGGCAGCGATGTCGGCACAGAAGTGGGAGGGTCCGTGGGAAGTGGCGTTGGCCTCTGCGATTGAAAAATTGAAAATGTCCAGTCAATCATGATCACAGAATCAAAGTTTGCATTGAAGAAAAGATGAATAGAAGACGAAGCTGCGCACATACCGGCGTTGGAGCTGGAGTGGGCTGAGGAGTCGGCGCACTGGTAGGGCTCGGGGTTGGGACTGGAGTAGGAGACGGTGTTGGCATTAGAGTGGGAACGCTAGTCGGTACTAGTGTCGGAATCGGGGTCGGCAGTAGTGTTGGTAGCGGGGTTGGAAGACTAGTTGGGCTCGGTGTTGGTACTGGAGTAGGAGACGGTGTTGGCATTGAAGTCGGAATGCTGGTAGGACTTGGTGTTGGCAGTGGGGTCGGCGATGGTGTTGGTTGTGGAGTAGGTGCACTAGTAGGACTGGCTGACGGTAATGGTGTAGGTGACGGCGTTGGTAACGGCGATGGATGACTGGTAGGTAATGGTGTGGGTAATGGAGTTGGAGAGAAAGTGGGTCGCGGCGTAGGTGCACTCGTGGGGTTCGACGATGGAGACTGTAAGAAGTGATGAAGCCATCAGGAGTCAATTGGCGGGAACGATGCAGTCAGATCAAAGAAAAAGAACAACGCGCTGAGAGTTGAGCCAGTGCCTAGTTCGAATGTTGGCAATGAAATGCTTATCTCATTTAGATGGCAAGGTAAAAGAGGTTGGTCGAGTGAAAGAGATGTAAAATGTTCTCGATTTATATCTCTACGCGAGCTACTTTTAGTAGCAAGAAGCTCTCTCTCTATCACTCTTACCGGTGTTGGCGGAAGTGATGGTGACGGAGTCGGAAGACTCGTAGGTTTCGGAGTAGGCACCTACGGTCAAGAACAAAAGGTTACGTACTCGCTTGAAACCAGAAACAATTAGAGGCCAACGAAGTAGTCATATCATTGAGCACTGAAGTGCGTCTCGAGTAGGTGAATTTGTACCGGCGTTGGAGCTGGCGTAGGCTGAGGCGTAGGTGCGTTAGTCGGAGTTAGCGTTGGAACCTGAAGTGTTCCAAAATAGCACCGATGCAAAACAATGAAGCATGGTTTTATAAGAGACAAATGCATGAACTCAGTGGTAGGCAACGAAATTTTCGAGGTACAGAGTAAAGTTTCGATAAGATTTTGATCTTCAGTTATGCCACAGAGAAGTGTCAAAGTGCTTTAACAGGTGAAGGAAGCAGATAAAAAAACAAGAACAAAAAGAAGCGGTGAGTACATAAGCAGTACAATACAATTTTGTTGGTTTATCAGTCGAGCTCGAATTAGGCGAGTCGGAGACAGCATGATATAGCAAGCACAATTTGCACTCCACAGTTGACACCTACACTCATCAGGTAATTTCAGTACACTCACCGGAGTTGGCAGAGGCGTCGGTTGAGGCGAAGGTGAGCTGCTCGGTTTTGACGTTGGAGCCTGACATGGAAAAAAAGAAAGTGTGGTATTTAAAAAATATGAGGCGTGGTATCCAAAATGAAGAAGTACGCCATGCCGAAGAAGAATGGAACGTTCGCTTTCGAAATATTGTTAAAGTGCTTTCACTCTTACCGGTGTTGGGGGTAGTGTGGGCACAGGAGTCGGAAGACTCGTAGGAAGCGGCGTGGGCACCTACATTACACAAAAGAAACAATGAAAATTCAAGAGCGTTTCCAATGAGGGACTACCGAAAAAAGCAAAGAAATAGAGAGCATAATGAGCAGTCATACCGGCGTTGGAGGCAAAGTCGGTGGAGGTGATGGAGAACTACTAGGCGGTGGCGTAGGAGACTGTTGTGGAAGAGCCAAAAAGTGAGTAAAAAAGAATACGTGGCTATTGATACGGCACGAGCATATATAATTAAACAGTTCCATGAATTGTTTGGTCTCTAAGAAGTATGCACAGATTCGCTACTGTTCTAATTTTGTTCAACCTCTTTCAAAGAAGCTCTGTTGGAATTATTATTTTCAGTTACCGCTGAAGGAAGAGGTGTGGGCACCAGCGTTGGCAGAGACGTCGGCAACAGCGTAGGCATCTGCCAAAGAGAAATAGTGTAAGAGACGCCGTCACTTGTAATTGTGTATAATAGCTCTTGCGGTATCGACCTGCATACAAACTCGCTCCCAGAGGTCAAGGAAGTGCACTTACCGGAGTTGGCAGTGGTATTGGTACAGGTGACGGGCTGCTGCTGGGAGGCGACGAGGGAAGCTGAAACGGGCAATTGTGTTGATAATGTACTTGAGGAAAGTGAGAGGTGCTTATGTAGCATCAATAAACAGTGGTCATCAAATGATAATTATGATCACTTCAATTCAACGGAAGCACATCAGGAAACGTAACATCAAGAGTACCCGTGAAATCACCATGATAAAAATAGGCGCCAAGTTATTCAACAAGATAAATCAGGTCCGCCATGAAGGTATCGGTCGTGAATAACTTTTGAAACGTATGCCTAGACTCTAGTGCCTAGATGATCATGCATGTTGTCATTCGTGAGTTGGATTACGCACCGCGGAAGGAAGGGGGGTGGCTCCTAGACTCGGAAGAATCGTCGGACTCGAGGTGGGCTCCTGTTGCAAGCCATAGCATGTAGTAATTTATACTGCCGTTAGTTCATGAGCGAGACAACATTAAAGAGACAAAAAAATGATAGCTTCGCCTGCGCGCAAATGTAAGCGCACAGTTTGAAAGTACCGGTGTAGGGCGGGGCGTCGGTTGAGGCGAAGGTGAGCTGCTCGGCACCGGGGATGGAATCTACGCAGCACGTTAGCAGAAGGTTCCATTCCCGGGGGTGGATTGTGGCACAATATTGGGCATTGTGTGTATCCAGGAAGTTACAAAACGAAGCCATATTATTATTCGGAAGGTTATGAATTACAACGTAAATGGATACTTAAACAGAACAACATTTGTAGCACATATATGTTCGAATATCATTAATTGTGATCGTGCACGTACCCCTGATGGAAGCGACGTAGGAACAAAGGTCGGCGGATTCGTAGGGAGTGTAGTTGGCATCTGAACAGCAAGACAATAGCAAGGTTTCAAGTCAATCGTGCATGAGAATGGATCGCCCTGATATGAGATGGACTGATATACTGTGAAAGGTGTAATCACCGGCGTCGGAGGCAACGTAGGCTGAGGCGATGGAGCATTGCTTGGGAGTAAGATTGGGAACTGATACAGAAACAAAAGAGACAAAACGATACAAGTGTAAATTTCATATGCTAAAATCGACTTACAGAACAGGTAGAAAAGGCACATTCTAATCTTCGAGTATCTCCAAGCACGGAATGAACCAAACGCAAACAAAACAAATGATGTAAATATAAGACCACCGAATAAAATGAGAGAAATGATCAAAAAAATAATATCCAAAATCATTGCATCAATTCGTCGTAATCTTACCGCTGTCGGGAGCGGCACCGGCTGCAGCGACGGATTTATACTGGGAACCAGCGTTGGAGCCTGAGCATAGGTGCAGTTTTTTTAATGTTAGCAGTTACGAGGATATCCATAAATCAACGTTGAGCACGACTCAGGGCTGCAATTATAACATGACTGCCTGACAATATAAAACTATGAAGCAATAATTAACATAAGGTGCTCTTACCAACGACGGAGGCAGGGACGGTGCCATCGTAGGCTCCGCAGTTGGCAGCGGCGTCGGAAGTTGCGTCGGAGTCTGAACACACGCAAGAGTAAATAATGTCAAACAAAGATCACCAAACAAGATGCTCAAAGTGTATTTGATGCAAACGCCCCTGACGTTCTTACCGCCGTCGGGAGCGGCACTGGCTGAAGCG
>Ga0307982_1000857_pt1 | contig 24339 bp, 19 predicted proteins | sample OrgLakmetagen989_FD_201847 | JGI IMG/M metagenome (GOLD analysis project Ga0307982, IMG submission 201847) | Saline water microbial communities from Organic Lake, Antarctica - #989 | ecosystem: Environmental > Aquatic > Non-marine Saline and Alkaline > Saline | place: Antarctica: Organic Lake...
CGAAACTCCCGATGGAGCCTCTTAATATTACAGCTATTGAAAACTCACCGAGTTGGTCCAGTCTTCCTCTTTGCACCAGGCTGGCACATTGCCTGATTTCGAGACTGAGACCACATCTGCTCCAGCGGCTACGAGCTCCTTGCAGACGCGGCTGCCCACAAATCCCGTGCCACCAAGCACCGTCACTTTCGTGGACTCTGCAGCCAATTTCATGACCCTAGAGCGCTGCAACGGTTTCGAGACCCATGCATGTGTCTGCTGAGCAAGCAATGCTACCGCAACGTACGCGCGCATAATTGAAGTTTACAATCGAAGGTTGTTGCGTTGCTGCATGATGACGAAGATTGTGACGACAGATTTCACTTCATCCGATCCGATGATGATGATGATGATGACATGATGACAGTTTACAGGGGGTATTCCAAAACGATACTTCCATACTTACTCCCAAGCTACAATGGTGCCGGAAGTGGCAGTCGCGCACTTCATTATAATGGCACCACGATAGCTAACTTACGATTATTTCCGTCGGCGTTCACTTAGTTCCTTGCCTGATACCTAGGAATTTTCAGTGTGCAATGTGTAGCTCCCGTAATTGATTCTTTGATTGATACTCATTACATGATCAAATGGCGCTGTGATTAGACTACTGTAATGCGCACACTCATTATTTAAGCCTGATTGTCAATGCCCTGAAGATTTCGTAAGATGGCTACTGAAAGTGCTCGTACTTCAAATTCAAGCCAAGGGCTCAAGAGTGATCGCAACGAGACATGTAAATTACTAGGTTTCGCCGTCGTCGTTGTAGTCATTTACTTTTGTGCCGAAGCTATAGGGACGTCACTTCAGGCAACTCGATCATCCATAGCTGATTTGCCCACACCAGTTTTGATCATTACCTTTGCTCTAGTAATGCTTATGCGCCGGCTTATCCCACCAATCTGGTATATCGTGCCTACTGGTGCGGTGATGGTAGTTGTCCTCGTCGATCAGTTCGGGCTTGTGCACGGCGTGCTTTGGTTTCAATCCTTAAAATTACTCGATCTTTTGAGCGTCTACGTTGTGCATCGCGTATATGACCCAATTTTGCGCCCCTATATTGATGGGAACTCTTCGCCCGATGAGGACTCACTACCCTCATTCTGGTGGCTTCCTCAAACGTTCGTACAAGCGATTGCGCTGCTCGATAGGGAGTGGGGGCACCGAGCGCAAACCATACCGCCGTGGCAGCAGCCCGCGTTCGTCTGCGCGTTTGGTGTGAGCTGGTACGTGGAAGAAGAAGCCATGCTGTACTGGTTTGCTCTCCGAAGTCGAGTTGGGGCTCTGCCGTTTGCAGTTGGCCTGGTCTCGTACACGTTTTTGAATGTACCCGACATGCTCATTCGTGCCAGAATATTCGCTGCAGCCATCGATGCAACAGCTGAGTCAAGCTTAAGCTTGTTTGTTGAAGCCCTAAAAGACTCCAACGTTATAATCGTTACAATTATGCTGATTATAGCTGCACCTGCGACAACTTACATTCATAGCACACACATTCGGCTCCTTTCAGAAGGTTCGTTGTTTACATTCTGCTTGACCCACCATCTTTTGTCTTGATTCACATCATATTCTTTGTGCGCTTCTTTATGCCCCGTAATTCCAGCATTATGTCGCCGCAAAGAGGAGACTAGCAGTGTTCCTTCAGCAGATATTGCATTGGGCGATCGAGCAGCTCGTCGGGCTCGTGTTCTGGAACAACAGAACACTGGCATCATTTGAGGAGTTGCGTGTGTCTGCCCTGACAATTCTGCTAGTAACTATGCCAACTTCAACCTTGCTGAAATTTAAAATAGTCTAGCAGCAAATGTCAGCGCAAGTGCAGAAAACTCTTGGTCTGCCCAGGTGTTTGCGTGTGAACAGATGCATGTTGTCTCACTATCGCTATCGGTATATTCCACCTCGAGACAAACTTATTTGTTTTCCTAGTTTGGATACCGCCACACCGCAACGGCATCGTGCTCCTTTTTATCTCTTAATCCTAACTCAGCCCCTTGGATATGAAAATTCAAGGAGGCTTGGGATCATGCGGCGCCTAGTCAGCCTCCTAATAGATTTAGAAAATTTAGATCTGGAATTCAACTGCACCAACAAATGTGCTGCGCTACTTTATCATAATTCTGGCCATTTTCAAGCCTATCATCCAGCATCCAGCATCCAGGGTTCGGGTATAGACAGAGCCCATATTCCTCCAGCTGTTTTTATTGTACATACCCCACGACGGAATGTTCTAACCCAAGAAGCCAATGCGGCAGTATTCACAGTAAGATTTCCGAATTTATAATGAATTTCCGAACATGAACGTCAAGTTGATCCGGCGGCGGCGGTAGCCTGAGCGGAAGTTTAGAGTTGGGCTCGTCTCGTGGAGGAGTCTGGATTCAAAGAGGACGCACCGGTTCTGCTTGTACGCCACGTCTACTTGCTCACTCGTGCCTCGGGCAGTGGCAGCATCCACCACGGCTTTCAAACTCCGGAAATCTTGGTTGGCACGGCGGAGTATTTCACCGTCATCGTCGTTACTTCGGTCTTTACTGGTGCTGCTGGTGCCTTCTTGGGTTGCACTGAATACTTCCTGCAAAGCTGTTGCTAGAGCTTCTCCTTCGACTCCTGGTCCACGATACAAACGCAGCCCGCCTACTTTGGTGTCTGGGCTGTGTTTGACATTGTCGCCATTGTGCATGGGTTCATCACGCGCATGGTTTGGTGACAGCCAACAATTGACGGAGTACGCACCTTGGTCGACATGAGGGCGAATGCCTTGTGCTACGGCGGAATCATACCTACAAAAACACATGATGGCATGTGAAAGGTATAACTCGTTGAAGACAGCGATTTTAGGGTTAAAGAAGTTCAACGATACTTTAAAATTTGACCCAAAATGATTACTTAACAAAAAGAAGACTAACAACTACTTGCGAACTTTACTTGTAAGCCCAAATTTGGGAGAGCACAAAGCGACCAAGGGTGTTGGGCAGTGCATTCCGAAAAGCCGCCGAGGCTTGAAGCACGGCGCCAGACGACAAACCATCGCCCAAATAGCCACCGTGGTAACCCGCCTAAACAACAATGCCATGGTTGCGCCAACCAGATATGTGTAAATCAAATTGCAAAACGCGTTTCAATGAGACAAAACAAAAAAAAACATCAATTCAGATATGTGCGCGACAAGGGCAACAGCGCTATCCTTCGGTTAGGAGCACTCTACTCATGCTCTCAGCCAATCTATTACCTTAGAGTCAAAGAACGCTGTGGACTCGTCGCACATGCGCCGCAGCGCTGCCAGCATAGCCGGAGAAAAGGCATTGTCGACCACCACAATACGGTCAGCCGTCAGCGCTGCCTCGACTGCAGCCGTTGTCTCACTCGTCGCCCACGCGCCTAAAACTAAGTGATTGTCTCTACTCTCACCAATCGCACTTCCTCGAGTGCTTGAAAGGTGTTGCAAAGGCACAGGTGAAAGATCCCGCAACGCAGGAGCATGTGCTTTGAAGAGGAATCGCCCGTAGCGCCTGGCTACAATTGCCAACGTCTCTCGGTACTCCGCACGCACCTTTGCCAGAGCTGAAGTGGCATTTGATGATCGATTGAACATTTCGTCAAGCTGATCGTTCGCGCGTTGTTGTAGCGCTTCATCTATGGCCCAGTCACGGCGTTGAATGTCATACACGTAGCCGGAATCGTCTGCCGTGCTGCTGCCGAGCAACCACCCTGCTTTTGTCCATATAGTAGCCACGTCACGAAACGCTTCCGCTCGCGTGGCAAACATCACTGATAAGCGATGCATGGGGTCAAGGGATTCATCTGTAGAAGAGTCCGCTTGCGACTGTGTAGAAGCTTCCATGGGCGCTTTCGAGGAGGTTCCGAGGCGTGAGAGGCGTCGAGCGAGAAAGGCAAAGTGTTGAGCATCGAGCCGGAGCTTGGAAGCAGACGCGACTTCAAACGGTTTCTTGGAACGAGCGTCGCCATCGTCCCACGCCCCACCGCCGCCGTCGCTCCACGCTACAGGGGAGGATGAAGCGATGAAGTCGCCGACGGTTGCGGTGCGGGCCGTGCCCACGGCAGCGGCGACTGCTCGAAAGCAACCTGCGTGCGCTGCTGCTGCGGCAGCAGTCGCTCCGCCGTCGTCTTGACTTCCGCTGGATGAAGGCGAAGACATCGGAAGCGCCCCTGCAGCAGAAACAGCGTCGCAAAAGGAGTGTATAGTCTTTGCTTCTGCCTTCAGAGAATCAATGTCACCTGTTTCTCCCTGACTTCTTGCAGCTTCGTCACTATTGCTGACATCATTGTTGGCATCTCGGGCGGTGTCTCCATCCACTCCTGTCGGAACCTTCAAAGAAGTATGGAGCCTAAGATCAGCGCTAGGCACGCCATCAACTGTAGTAGCGAAATCCTTGACCCAAACCGAACATTGTCCGTAAGCTCCCGAAGTGTTGCTTTCCTCTGAGGTGGCGTGTAGAATAGTGGCTTCGTACCACGGCCGAGCCCAAAGCGCCGCACCAGAGCCATAGGTCTGAGCTTGACTCATATCCAAGCGCGCCCACACCTCCGTACCCACAACATAAGGGCACTTGACAGCACTCCCTTCACTCCCCTCTGTATCCTCAGCTTCTTCTTCATCATCCCATGTACTACCACCGTTAGATTCCACGAAGGGCTCTGAAGGCTGAGGTGGGATCGCAGCGAAGTCCAATACCACGGCTTCCCCATTCACAAAGAGCTCTACGGGCACCCGCGAAGGACGTGACGGTGGAAACCACATGAGCGATGCCAAGGCCTCCTCAGCATGCTCGGTCTGATCCCACTCGGCTACATCCAGATGGGTGGATGCTTCGGCAGCAGGATTTCTATTACTACTCCTACTGCTGCTGCTGCTGTAACCTCTTCTCCTGTGGCTTTTGCCTTCGGTCTCTGGAGAGGTGCGACGCAGGAGCGCAGCGCGAGTGTACCATTCCGCCGCCAGATCCCACGAGTCTGCAGAAGTCATGTTGCTCCTCGAATGACTTCCATTGTCGTCTCTATGGTCGGCGTTGTCCCACCACAGTGCCCCCAACGCCGGCTCCTTATCGTTGTTGGCACCGTCATCAATCACCACCTTGGCGCTCTTTCCGTCGTCGTTGCTTGCTTCGTTAGTTGGAAGTTGCTTCACGACGCTAGGCATCAGCTCAGCGACGGCAGCTCGAGCGAACCCTGCCATCCGATATGCGTCTTGTGCCCTCGGACACATAGCTGCTGTCGCTTCTGACAGCTGCGCAATCGCCACTAGCCGCCCTCGTTCGCCAGGGTTCCGGCCATCTATGGCTTTCTGCAAATCACCACGAACCCATGCCGAATAAGGTCCATCACTGTCCTGATTGCCTGTAAAATTGCTACCCCTCATATGCCGTCGTAAGGGTGGTGGTAGAGGCGCCATGCCAACAGCACCAGCTGCCATGTGTGCAACTAACGCTACTTTTCGATCACCCCGCGCCAAACTCAAAATTGATTTCGCTCCATCACCACTTTCGTGAGCTTCATTGAAATTGCTTCCACTTTCATTATCAAGGCCAAGGGCTGATTTGCCAATGCACGGTTTCGAACTCTCCAGGCTGATAACAGGTGTTATTGCAACCGAGGCTAGTGCACAGGCAGCACGGTGAGCAGATTCAGCGGAATGAGCTGCGAACTTCTCTGTAGATCGATCTACATACCTTGCTGGGCGCTGGCCAGAGGCTGCCACTGTAACTAAAGAATCTGCGAGCACGACGGCACTCTCAATCTGCCGGTTGGCTGCGATGAGTTGCGTTGCAGGGTCCAATTTACTAGGCTTTTGGTTCTTCTCAGAGCCATACTCGGGGCATGTTTCATCTTTCTCGTCATCACCATCATAGTATGCATTGATGCTATCGCAGCGATAAGCGCGGTACACACGACGAAGCACTTGACCAACGAAGGCGCGAGGTTGCGCACCACCTCCAGCAGCATAGGCCAATGCTGCCACATGCTCTCGTGCTTTGATTCGCTCCTCCCACGACACTTCAAATTCATCTTCATCATCGTCTTCTTCGTCATCATCTTTAATTTCACCCAAACCTTCTCCGCCTTCTCCACTATCAGAGGCACCTGTGTCTTTGATTTTAGGCTTTCTATTAAGCACATCAGGGCCATTTTTACCTCTTGTATCGTGAGGAGAATCATGTTTCCGGTGTCTTTGCAGTCCTGGATCTTTGTTCTCAGCCTCAGCTTCAAGGAATAGCTTTCGGTAAAGGGTCGCGTACTGCCGAGCCATGCGTTCATTTCCCATATCGTTAGCAATTCCCAGGCCGTTTATAACGCCGTTGTCAATGTCTCTATGACCGCCTGACATCTCAGGATTGCTACCACTTTCAATGCCTTGGTCGTTCTCAGCAGCTGCAAAACGTCGTGCATTTTTGCCCATAGCTCTGCGAAGGGTATCATTTGTTACGAGTAACTTCACTGCCGCCGTAAGAGCACTTACTGAGGTGGGGCGCACAATCAGTCCCCGAGGCTCATTCCCATAGATACTTGTGGCAGCATCGCTATTACGATGAAGGTCTCGGTCAGTTCTCTGCTCAAGGCCTACATTTGACTCAGCCTCGAGATCGAAACTTTCACCTCTGCGCCAACCCAAATATTCGCTGACGCCGCCAACACCATACGACACGACAGGCACAGCCCTTGCCATTGCCTCCACATTCACCTACAGGCATCAAAGGGTCAAGGAGAGAAACGTCGGCAGGCATATAGTACAAATGGATTCAACTTGCAACTCAAAAAAGCACTGTCCAAGTACACTATACGATATAAGAGCTCGATTTACCATGCAAAACGTTTCTTCGAGCACATTCGTGTGCACAAGCACGTCAACGCGCGTGTGGAGAGCACTTAGCATGGCAGGGTGCGACAAGGGTCCAGTGAACTCAACATCAGCCCAGTCGTTATCGCCATTCTCATAATCAGCAAAAGTGCGTGAAGTTTGTTGATGGCGATCGTCTTCGGTCGCTTCGGACGATATCTCGAAGACGTCACGTTGGGTGAGGTCAGCAGCATGTGGAGGGCAGCGGCCCACTTTGAGGCCCAACCCAGTTGCCATCTCGGCCAAAGGGCTGTCCATGCCACTACTACGAACAAACGAACCACCGCCTGCAACTAACAGGCACGTGCGCACAACCGGGCTAGGAGATGACTGCTGATGCTGCGATTGCATCTTGAGCGCGGCCGCGAGATGTAACGCCAAGCCAGGGCTCTTTTGAGGCTCTGCGCGGCCAAACCAACCAATCACCGCCACTAGATCTTGGTTCTTAGGCGCTACGCTCGATTGAGCATGTTGTGCCGAAGACTTTAGGCGCGGAGGGATGTCTACTCCCGGATTGATCACAAAGTACTGCAAACTTTCGAAGGGTGCATGATCCAGTGCTTGACCTTGACTTTCTCTGCTAAGATCGTTAAGGCTAGCATCGCTGCTTAGTGCTACAGTCATGGGTGCAAGAGTACTTCGAGACTCACGAATTTGTTGCTGCCAAAAATCTGCCGCAAACTGTGACGGCAAAATGAGCCCGTGGACACCATCAATTGTGGGAAGCTTGCCCCACCATAGGTTCCCAGGCTCGTTCAGGATGCGACCCACACCACAAAGCCGCGCGCACTCAACCAACACCTAAAAACATACGCAATGCAATTTTTTTTGATACAAACCTTAAAAGAGCGCGATGGCATGAGATGCGAAGAACAATAAATTCTGATTACTTCAGAGCGTAACACCACAAGTGTATGCACATATCTACGATAAATTGAGAGCAAGCTCAAGCGCTACCTATTGCTCAAGGCATGTACAAGCCTTCAATTTATAATTACAACGTCAGACAATTCTAACTCTAATTGTTAGAAAAAAAAAAGTTGATTGCTATATCCTAGTGTTATTGTGCTAAAACCTCCACTTACCCGGTCATGTAGCACCATCGTTTCGTGGTTGGTAAAACTCAGCACATGTACGCCATGAAGCTGGGACAACAAGGATGCTACGGCTCCGTACACGGGAGCCGCCAAATCAGACCCTCCTTTGCCCGTTTCTCCCTCGACCAGTGCTGCCACTAGCCATGCTACTGCTGCAGCTTCTTCAGGTTGCATAGGAGCACCACCGTTTAATTCTCCTTCTGTGTTTCTGTACAAAGCTCCTTCTTCAGGCGCGGCGTATGCAGCTGCAAGGACCCCAATAGCGTCTGCGGTAAGTAAAAGCTCAAAGCGCCCAAGAGGCACACCAGCTGACTCTAGCAATGGTACAAGAGGGCCGTCGCCTGACGCAGCAGTCAAATATGACACCGTGAACCCTAAAATTTCTTGTTCTTTATCTATCACTGATTCACGGCCCAAATCGGTTGCTGTGTCGCGTGATTGCTGTTCAGTGCCTTCTGAGCCGGAGCGGGTCTCCAACGTTTGAGTGCTGCCACCTGCGCATAGATGTGGCAGCCGTGCTGCTTGCTCAAGCGCAAGTAAATTTTGACCGGCGACGTGTAGGGACCCCACGAGCACAACACGCACCTTACGATGCTTGTCGTGAGTATTCGTGCTCGTCGGCACGCTTTCAAAAGTAGTGCAACGATTCGCCAGGTTGGCCGGCAACGCAGATCGATGCACGCCAGGAAGGGCCAAATGTTCGCTAGTAAACGCAGAAATAGTAGGATTCCCTACCGAAACGCTGCAATTCTTGGCTAGGCTCAATGTAGGCGATGTTGCCGCCACCAAGTCAAAAGTGATTCGACTAGTCGGAGTCCGTGCCTGCCAGTTCACGCCAATTTCCGAGTCGACTTCAGCCTCAAGTCTAGCTTCAAGTACGTGTGTACCCAGCCGAAGGTCAACAGTGATAGCGACTGGCCATGGCCAAGTAAATGTTGAGGTGTGATACCCATTTACCTATATGATTACGACCATTTCAAGATAGCTCAACTCTTACTTCACATGAAAACAATAATGTTTAGCAAGTAAGGAATCAATGTCTATAACTACCCTGGCTCAATACACGGCACTCGTTATAATACTAGTTCTCGGTCAAGGTTCAGTGCGTCAAACGTGCGCGCCCTACCACTACGAGAAGGCGAAGGCATGATGCGTGCTCCTCCGAGGTAATGTGTCCCTGCAATGGTGATGAGTAATCGAGCTGAAGAGTGACTACTCGTAAATTGTAGCTTACGTTAGCATTTACGTAGCTTTGTTCATCCAAGAGGTCGTCGCTTGAAGCGATCACGACCTCGTTAGGCTGTGGCTTGATTATGAGCGGTCCTTGAGGTAGGTGCGCTCTGGCTACCCTCGCGCATGTCTCGCTCGGGTCTGCTGTTGCAGAAATCGAGCATGCCGCCAAAAGTAGCCACCTTAGCATCGATTGGAATTTTTGACGACAATTTTGATGCATTTATGTGGAATCATCGATGATCTATTCACCAACAGTAGCCACTCTACTGCAGGTATATAATCCTCAATTTCAGGATCTCCATTCATTCACTCATTCATCGGGACCTTCAGATCAGCATCGGATCTATCTCACAAAAACACTCTCTGCAGAAGAAGAATTTCACTTCACGGAAAGTTCTCCAAAAATTTGTCCTCATCTTTGCGTCTCCCACTTTTTGAAAAAGAAATCTTCTATTTGGAGCAGCCTAGCCAGTAGAAGTTTAGCATTAGTTTTTGACACTCTCTGTTGACTTAAAGGCACTTCTTCTTCATAGTTCCATTGCATAATATTGGCATTTTGAAGTTGTAAAGTTTGATCATCATGTCAATGAAATGGATGGCAAACACAAAGAGGCGGATTCAACAAGGAGGAAAGAAGCGTTCTTACAAAAAAGGTAACAGACTCCTCGTTAGTTCTTAAGCGCACTCCCTGAGTAAATTTCTTGGGTTGATTGGGCATATTTCAAGGCAGTTTCTTAGGAAGTTGTCATAGGCAGAATTCGCACTCGGATGATTTGAATTGAATACTGTCATGTACGGGTAATCGTTCATTGCAAGTCCTTTGTCCTTTGTCACTCACTGACGATAACCTTTACATGTTAGGCCTTGAAACTCCGCAAGCTCCTTCCCGCGTTCACACGAATGGTGCTTCTTATCCTGAGCATGATACATATCACGATATCATCCCTCAGCGCAAGGGAATAAGTCGGGACAGTAAGTTTAGTAGGTTCGCATAAGACTTTAAATAACAATATCTTCGTAATGCATGATGAAGTTCTGACATTTTCACTGTGGCCTGAGCAGTTCGGAGCTTGCGGCGATATGCAGCAACATCTCGACAGTACGCCCCTGATGATGCAGTAAATGTGAGTGAGAGGCCTCGATCTTCAGAAAATTATGAAAACTCACCTTCGAGTTCCTTCATTGAAATCTTCAAGCAAAACCTTTTTGGTGCCACTCCATCGGTAGCGACTAATGCTCGGAATGCAGTCAACAACATCAGCGCCAGCGATGATGTAGCTCTAAATCCTAGCGCAAATTTCCATGTCTTTGGAAATTCTCGAAACCACATGCCTGAAGCTAGCCGTGAGTTGGATACGCTGCTTCCAGAATCTGCACATGATGAAGTCTTAAACAGGTATCAAGTACTTGATTCAAACTTCAAGGTTGATAACTCGCCAAATGCCCGCGAGAGAAGCCCTCCATCAAGCCGAGTCCCCTACGATAAAAAGCGACTTGAGCATGACCATCGGCTTGAAAGCAAAACTCTTCGTGCAGACTATGGACGGCCATTTGTGATGCGACATCCGTCCCCACCGTCATCCGAAAGTCCTCTATACGAAAGACCTATTTCTTCACTCAACAACTATCGCATGGACCGTTCACATATTAGTTCAGCTTTCCCAGAACCAGCACGGCCACTTCAAGCTCATTATCAAAGAGATCGCGCTACTTTCCAGGCAGCCGGTCCAACCAACAAACGTCAAGCTGTTGCACGAGTGCACCACCAGTTCAGTGATCAAAGTTTCGAATTACCTTATGGCGAAAGCTACCTCAACCCTCGCCAGCATCTAGACTATCCAAAATCAAGGCAGACAGATGCTTCGGAGTACGAACATTTTCAAGGGTTGAATGGTTCTTCGAACCATCCTCCAATTAGCAACTTAGCCATGTCTCCTTCTCCACAAGCGCTATCACCGCCACCATTTTGGAGCCGCAATCGCCGTAATAGTGGCCAAACTTCGACTCCACTTGCACCTCAATTTCCCTTGTCACCACCGAAATTGCGGACGCAGAACCCATCTAAGACTTTACCTTTCTGGCTACAACCTGATGTAACACTAGACGAGTCCGATGGCCGCGCATTTCAGGGCAGTGAGAGTGTTAATGGTTTTGATCAGCAGCAGCAGCAGCAGCAGCAGCAGCAGCAACAGCAGCTTCATGATCCCATGTCACCACCTTCACAGCCTGAGAAAACAATTAAGCTTCCTGATGAGAAAAAACCGGATCTGGAGCCAAGCACTAAAAGCATGCACCAAGAAGTTGATATGATAGACACTGCCTTGAATTCATGGGGGTTGTTCCATGCGAGTGAAGACACAAGCTTGCGAGCGAATCGACGATCGCCCGATGACCATACCCGACGGATAGGTCTCCTGATATCGTCGCCAGCCTTGGCTAATGACCCATTGAGTGATATTCCGAGGAACAGCGTCAATCGTAATGGTAATGAGGAAATAACTCGCATGAATCAATCCTTTCTGCAGCCTGGAGACTTTTGTCGACAGAAAATACATGGAGACAGTAGTCAAAATCATCTCAAATATCTAAGCTCGCATAAGTCTAAAATCTCTGACGCTCAGCAGTCCGAACCAATATTATCACTGTCTGCGCATAACTTGTCTTCGACTCAAGCTATAGATGAGGAATTAAATACAAAGCAACCTCTTAGCAACCCACTGCCCTCGAATGGAAGAACAGACGTCTATGATAATAGGCAAGAGCATATTGAGGGCATTAGCAGGCATGAAGATGAAAAAGTTTGCATTGCGCAACCGGTAAATGGCAACTGCGACGAAAGCATGGTAATCGATGAGCACCTTCCATGTAGTATTGGGGAATCGAAAGAAACGACTACAACAACAAAGTCAGATATACGAGACATTTCAGATGTAATGTCTATCATTGAAGCCAAGGCTGCCAAGCATTGTATTCAAGATGCACAACCATCACAAGCAAGTACGCAATCGGATGCATTGCTCCTGCCTTGGAATCAAGGTCAGGAGGATAAAGAATCTGCGATCTTCGATCTTTCCAAACACCCGACTGCATCTACACCGAAGTTGGAATCCAGTAAAGCAACTAAACGATCTCCTTTCGAAGTTCCAGACATGGCAAATTTCAAAAGGCGTGCTATGGAAAAATTTAAAGAATTCCCCGCGGAAGCTTTGACCAGCCGTCAAGAATGCGAGAGTAGATTTCTTGAACTGAAAGAGTCTGCTGAAAAAGCAGATATTGATGGACCTAACTTGGCGCGTTGCATTTCTACAATACAAACACAACCACCTGGTGCAGAAAGGAACATTTCAACAACCCCATCCGACTATTACCTTGTGGCGAGGCCTGAGCCATCAAAAGATAGTTTTGAAGCAGCAAAGATGTGTACAGCTGAAAAAGCAGGCACTGATGACCCCGAGTTGTCGCTTTGCATTCTTACAAAGCAATCGCAATCATCTGTTTTTTCTGAAAAGGGCGTCCTAGCAAGCTCATCCGACAACGTTGTGGCGAATACTGAGCCATCAAAAGAGACCCTCGAAGCAGTAAAGATTCGTACAACAGAAAAAGTAGACACTGACGTACCCGAGTTAGCTCGCTGCGTCCCTGCACAGCGATCACAATTACCCGTTGCTGAATGGGATGTCTCAAGAAGCTCATCCGACTATGTTGCGGCGAAGACTAACCCAACAAAAGAGAATCTTAAAGCAGCTAAGATCCAAATAATTGGAAATTTAGACACTAGTGAGCCCGAATTGTCTCTTAGTAATCCTGCAAATCAATCACCGACATCTGTCGATGTAAGTGACGTCTTGAGACGCTCATCTGACGATGTGGCGAAGATTGAGCCATCAGAAGATACCCTCGAAGCAGCGAAAATCCTCAGCACCTTCAATGAAATTCCAGTCCCAACTTCGAATCGGAATTATTCTCCGAGTTCTACCAATGCAAAATTTTCTTCTGCTGGAGAAAGTGAATCAGGTAAAAGGAAAAGAACTACGGCCCAAAATTCGTCATTTGAATCGCCAACGAGTGCTATAAACTGCGTACAAAAAAGCTTCATTTTCAAAGGTATCAATGGCAATTGCACCAGCTATCCAGAAAAAATTGCGCTTGAATCGCACAATACGATAAACGATGAACCGCAGACAAATGCTAACGATTTTAGGCTGCTGCATAGCGACAAGTTTCTTCGTGGCATGCAGTCCACTGTCACTTGGTTTCATGTAGTGAACCTTTGTCTCTCGCATGAAGTATCCCATCCATTGTAGGCTGATCAAAGTCATCGCCTACGAATGATAATTGCATCATCACCGCTGAAAGGAACGAAGATATATCAATTATATCATACTTAGATATACAAGCGCAAACAAATTTACTAATAATTACAACCTGAACACCTATTCATGAGTACTTCAAAGGACAACATAACCATAAAGTTATATGTTATCGTAGTATCGCAGAAGCAGTAATAAGCACGAGAGCATTCAGCAGATCGAAAGGCATTGCGGCCTGAGGTTGTCATCGTTGATATTTCTTTGCTGTTCTTATTCTAAATTTTTTATTGTACCAATCATTGCAATTAGCAGCAAGTCATTTTATTTTAAAGAGCCTGTAATGATGTTCATTTGATGACCACATTAGTAAAGAGTAATGATACTTGAGCACGACAACAGCGGTTGGCGCAGAGAACGTTCAAGATCAAGATAGGAGTGGGGGTTGAAAAGTTGAAAAGTGGGTGAATTTGAGTTGGTACGCCCATTCTTACTAACGTGTACCATCGCTTTTTCTTACAGGAGTACGTGTGACGCGTGTGAGTGCGCTTGAATGTGACTTCAGGACACAGGTTGATGGTATGATGGGCTTTTCTTGCTACTTTTCTATTCCGTTCCCTAACCACACTGCTGAAACTGACACGATCAGAATAATGGCAAGTGTGAGTGCTCATTGTTGCAACTAGAACTACTGGCAAGTGTGAGTGCTCATTGTTGCAACTAGAACTACTTGAAGGGCCTGCCTTGCAAGACATAGCACTGGTCATCCTCTTTACCTGCATGCGAACTGGAAGGAAACACACGCAGTATGTTTAATAAGATTTCCTTTCCATAGGTGATGCAGTATTAGGTGCCATTTGGACGAAGAAAGCAATTTTCAAATAGAAGTAATAAGTTTCAATTACATGCCAATGTCTTCCAGGAATTCACCATGAGGTACAGTGAATGAGCCCCTGCGCATTGCTCGTAAATGAGTCAATTCTCTGTGTACTCTCGTAAAATTCCTTCTTCAAGCAAGCAAGAAAGGTTTAAAACTACAGCCACTTCACAACAAATATCAAATATATAGCAGGAGGATATACGGCACTTAACAAAATAGCTCATCTCAAACACTGAATTGCTCGTTTCGCGAAATCCCTGATTAGCTTGTTTCCTCAGATCCATAGTTAGGGATATGTTTCGCGAAGGAGCTGGCAGCTTCTTTTCTATATTTGCCCTTTAAACTTGTCTTTTCAGGGCAGGCCTATGTTGCGAAGATATGTTCCCTGGTCTAGTTCACTGCCCATGATACCTATGAAAAGTAGCCTCCTGTAGCAAAATTAGTCTGGCTCTTTCACCGTTAGCCATATGACCCGGGCGTCCCAACGTGGTGGACCGAGCCGAAATAAACAAATGATCCCAATGTAGAGTATATCTATAGTGAAATTTTTATCACAGGCCCCGAAGGGCCGGACGTAGGTGGCTAGCACAAAGGAATTCAATATGGGTATGCCATAAGCACGTTGATGGAGAGAACTCCCACAGCGGCCTTGAGAGCCGCAAAAAGGGTTTCGTTTGAGGTGAGTGGTGGGAGCAGTTTGCCCGAATTCTCCCTGTGCAGTGGGTGGTCTGTATACGTACGTACCTCTTGGCGATCCTACTGTAGTAGCTAGTAGCTAGCGTCAGTGAACAACATCCTTCCTTTCAAGAATAGTCGGAAAGCTCAAGCGTTTGAGCAACGAAGTGACATGGAGCCAACAGCTCCTCGTACCGACGTGTCTGAAATGAACCTACTGGTAGGGAAGAAAGGCCCCCGTGGGAACCCTTCAGGTGATGGGAAGTCCGATGGCAACAACTCAGGCAAAGCTAAGGGTGGTAAAGCCAAGGGTGGTAAAAGCGGACGACATTCGCGCAATGGGGGTGGCGGAGCATCAACTGCTGAAGACGAGGCTCCTATGTGCATGGTGTGCGCCGAGGAGATCAACCACATTTCCTTGTTTACGGCGCTTGCGCCGTGTGGGCACAACGACATTTGCTCGACTTGTGCGCTTCGGCTCAGGCTCGTTCACAAGGACATGCGCTGCCCGTCGTGCAACGTGGAAGCCAATTCCATGGTTCTAGTCCCAACTCGCACACTGGAGTGGTCATCCGTGACTTTACGGGAAACGCCCACTACTGAGAATACCACTGATGCCCCTCCGCCCCCACCTGCTAGCGGCGGCGGCGGTAAAGGCGGCCATTTAGTCGGCCAATGGCCAGGCGGCCAATTGACGCTGCACAGCGCGAGCAGCACCTGGATGGCCCCGGGCTTCAAGAAGCAACACGTGGATCGGTTGGTGGGGTTCTATTGTGGTGAACTCAAGTCACCACCACCTCCTACCCCCCAGAAGGCAGAGAAAGGGTCGAATGGTGGCGGTGTTGGGGGTGCGCAGGGCGAGAATGCAGTCGTCGCTGCAGGAGCTTCAGGCCAACCTCCTCCACCACCGGGAGCCCAACCACCAGGTTTACGCGATTCCTCTCCAGGTCCGCCAGGTCTGACTCCGCCGCCACCTGGGCTAGAAGCACCCGCGGGTGACTCCAAGGGGACCAAGAAAGGTGCTGGCGGTGGAGGTGGTGGTGGCGGTAAAGTGTGCGCCCAGTTTTTCGGGTCTTTGATTGCCTTGTCCTCACACTTGAAGGAAAAGCACAGCAAGCAGTTTTGCCGCACTTGCATGGAGCATCGCCCGGTGTTTGCGTCGGAGCAATTGCGGTTTTCTTCGCTCTCCAAGTACCAGCAGGCCCTGGACTTTCACATCAACGTGGGGGACCCCAAGGCAGGGTTTGGAGGGCACCCGAAATGCGACTGGTAAGGTTCTGAAAAGTGAAGTGTAATTACATACACGCAAGAAATAGAAAGCTCAACCACTTTGTTTATCTTATTTCCCATGCATGCTTCCTGCGCCTCTGCTGACCTCAGGTGCAAAGAGCGGTATTACGACGAGAAAGCGCTGTCGCAGCACTACAGCCGGACTCATTTCTGCTGCCACATTTGCGATAAGCTGCAACGCCCGAACAAGTGGTTCCGAGATTACCAGGTATGCTTCATATGCGAAGTCGCAGTAGGACTAATGATATCGAGCTGTAGTACATGTTTATGCGAGCATGATTCTGTTTCACGGGTTTGCTCTAATTGTTCTCTTTTTCTTGCATCTCTTCTGCAGAGTTTGGACGTGCATTACGGGCGAGACCATTGGGCCTGCCACGACCCCAAGTGCAAGGAACGGCGCTTCGTGGCTTTCGAGGACGAGTTTCAACTCACCCTTCACGTGCAGGTGTGGCATATCTATCCCACCCCAACACACACACTCTGTCGTTTGGGTTGCTCGCTGCCTTCTCTCTCTATTTTGATGAAGCTCTTGCGCTGAACTCCATCTCTTTTTTCTTATGTTTCTCTGACCTCTCTTGAACCCTTATCTTCTCTTTCATGAATGCCCTTTCCTCCTAGGACGTGCATCGTGGCACTCCTCTCGCTGCTGGCAGTCGCATCACCTTCGGCAGCAGCGGCGGCCACAGCAGCAGCAGCTGGGGCGGCGGCGGTCTGCATGACGACGATGACGACCACCGGCGCCCCGGCAGTCCTCCAATGAGCGCTCAGCCGTACGTGCAGCCGGAAGCTTTCCCTACCCTAGGCTCGGCGCCGCCTACTACTACTAGAGCTGGTGCTAGTGGAGCTGGCCGAGGGGCTGCTGCTGCGGAGCCGTCATCGAATAGTGGCGGTAGTGCTGCACAGTCCAATGATGCAGCAGGAGGAGGAACTGCTCCCTTTGGATCATGGGGAGGAGGCGGAGGTGGCACTGCGAGTGGCACGCGAAGGCCGAAGACCCGGGACGAAGCATTTCCTACCCTAGGCAGCGGCACTGCTCCTAAGAACAGCGCAGCAAACGCTTCTTGGAGCAGCCTGAGCGGCAGCAGTAGCAACCAGGGGCGCACGGTGGGCAGCAACATGGTTCGAAGCATCAGCAGCAGCAGTAGGCCGAATTTGTCGGGGGTCGTGGGAGGCGGAGGCGGGCCGCCGCCAACCTGGGCTTCTGCGCGCGCTCCTTCCTCGACGGCTGCTGCTTCGTCCTCAGCTACGCCACCTTCAATGGTGAGATCAGCTTCCTCTCCGGCAGCATCATCGTCCCTGATGGCCCCTGCCCCAGCAGCAGCAGCGCCTGTTGTGCGGTCTGTCCCCATGCGAGCCGGTGACGTGGCAGAGGACTCGTTCTTAGCCGCTGCTTTCATGGCCGATCTCGCTGCATCGAATCGTTCGCTGCCGAAAAAGAAGCCCCAGGCCAGCGACTTCCCAACTCTCGGCGGCGAAGGAGGAGGAGGAGGAGGTGGATCTGCTGCGGCTGCAACACCAGTGGCAGCTCCGTCTGTGAAGCCCAAAGCCGTAAAAACGAGTCTCGGAGTGCCTCGCTCCACGGGCGATGGTTACTTGTCAAAACTCGGGATTCCAGCGGCAGGTAAAAAGAAGGTGGCTTCTAAACCGGCAACTTGCTTAACCCTTGTGCGGAATAGCGCGGTAACCGGCAAGAAGTAGGCTTCTTCTTTTTCTTGGGTTTTTGATTTACGAAAAGGATCTTGGTTGCTGGCTGGAGATATCCCTATCTCCATTTATTTTAAATAAAATTAATCCATGGCCCAAATCCCCTATCCCTATCTATTCGAATGGCATATCTAGGTATAGCGGTATAGAAATTCTATTTGGATATTTGATATCTGATGGATCATTTATTGCGGGTGCACTTCTAGACAACTCTAAGTTTTCCTCGTTGGCCGTTGGAATAATTTTGAGTTATCATTTCGCTAATCTTTTATTTAAGTCCATAAGAACGGCCCAATCCGAACTGAGAACTCTTCGCTCTTCGCAATTCGCGCAGGCGCGCAGGCGCAACACGGTGAACACGCAACACCTTCATCTAGAGATCTAGATGTAGAAGCTGCTGAGTTTTAACTCACTCAGCTCAGTTCGTATGCTACTGGTAGCTAATGAAATCAGTAGCCGGGAATTCCTACAACTCCCCTGAACAAGAAAAAGAAAAGCAGCGATAAAACCCCTTGACTAAAGTGGAGAGCCACTTTACTTCTTGCCCTTGCCTTTTCCTTTTCCGGCTTTCTCCGGGCGGAGCCTAGCACCGAGGGCTTTTTCCAGCTTGGTAATGATGGCCTGGTTGGGGATACCCTTACCCTGCTCGTACTCGTTTACTACTTTGGCATCAATGGCGCAAGCTTGAGCGAGGTCTTTTTGCGACATTTTCTTGGCCATGCGCGCCTGCATAATGCGCTTCGCCATGCCCACATCCACTGTCTTGTCTGTTATCATTGGATACACCATCACAAAAAAAACACACAGAGCCGAAAAATGGAGGAGTAGCTTGTAAGAGTGAGAAAAAGGAGTAACACAAAGATGCAGTAACGGCGCCGACTAGGAGATATGTACACCAAAGCGAGTGCCACGGAAGCCTACTGGCTGGCAATGGAGGCCAACCATAAGACCTCATGCAATAGAAGCTTTATCGATTCCTTGAGTACGTCTACGCGTTTCAGAATAAACTACACAACGAATGCTAGAAGTGTAAAATTTGGTAGGAGTTAGGTTGGAAGGACACTTACGGGAGAGGCTTTCCGTGTCGTTCTCGAGTTTGGCCATGGAGCTACCACCGCCGCCGCCGCCGCCAGATCCTAAATGGCAACAATAACAATGGTCTCAATGAGTCAACAGGAGCTTGAAAAATGAGCACTAGTAGCCTTCATATAGAGGTAGACAAATCGCCAATGAGTATTGATCCACCTACCTTTTGCGGGAGCTGTAGTTTTTTTTAAGACGACGGGAGTCCAGTCCTAAGAAGGCAAATGAAATATAGGCACTTGAAGTTGTTAGTATTCCGAAATATGAAGAGCTCAAGCCCGATAATCATTTTAAATAGCTTACGAATGAAAATTCTACCTGATCTGAGGCGTTCATAGTGCAATGCTTCCTTTTATGCTCTATACAATGACGTGGGTGACGAAGGAGGTCCTGATGAGTCCTGAGTTCGCTTGTGGAGAGAAATCGACGCAAGAAACGAGTGAACGGCAGATGGAGAGATGGAGAGATCCAACGAACAAGAATTAGTTGGTTTCAGTCGACAAAAATTTGAGCTTGTGGATTCGAGATTTCACAGACGTGATCAAAACAAAGAAAGTTTGCTTACTTAGCTACACTTTCAGCACTAATCCAAAGCTAGAGTGACACCCCAAGAGTGACCGAAGTGAGCAACTCCATCCAGGACCGTGACTGCCCGATTTTCTAAGGTATGGCGTCTACCGAGGAAATCGACGCGGCGGCGTTGAGGAGCCCACTTTCGCCTCGACTTGAAAATGATGACCCGAATTGCCAAACAGAATTCGGTGTTCCCAACACTAGCCCGGGGACCAACAGGCGTTCATGCGGGTGGGCGCTACTACGAATGATGTGCTGGCCATGCACATGTGCCTGTGGTTTTAGCGAGCGATGGCTCGCGCCCTCTTCGAATCGACAGTCCAGCGATATGGATGGCCCTTTGCTCGAGGAAACTGCTTCTTACCCGTCGGCTGAACGCCCGAAGACAAGAGCCTTCGAACGGCGTCGCTTGAAGAGAGAGACTGTCGAATCGAATTCGCCAGTGCAAACATATACAGAACAACGTGCACCCCATCGTCGTTTATCGCCAGCGGCGGGAAGTGCCTCGGCGGCGCTGATTAATAGACCTCTGTCACTAGAAGTGCCACCCCTGGCGCCCGCGACAGCCGACGACTTGGAGATGTTACCGGGGTCGGACTTGCAAGCTGCAATCGCGCTGAGCCTGCAAGTTGCTGGAGTTGGCGCTGTGCCCGAGGAGCCGGAGTGTGTGATTTGCCTGGAAGAGTTCAGCGAGCGGTGCCCGCGGTTACCGACGCTGTGCCAGTGCGGGGAATCTCGGGCAGCTTTTCACTCGCATTGCTTGCGCGCTTGGGCCGCGAAACAGGGCGGGAGCACATGCCCCACCTGCAATACAGAGTTATTTTGGGAAGAACCCGAGGCAGTGGCAGCTGTGCCAGCGATGCCTACGACAGACTTGGTCTAAATTCCGCTAAGCTGAGTGGTCTCTTAAGAGCTGCCGCTGAAAAATTGGGCGCGCTTGAGCGTGCACTTCGGTCACAGATTAATTCCTGTGACCCGGATGTTGCGAAGATATGAACCGACGCAAAGAATGGTGCCATGCTGGTGCCACCTTTTGTCTGGATTTATTCGTAGTTGTAAATAATACTCCACCAGGACACGAACACCAAGACCAAGAAGAGAAGAGACTGCCATACCCCTACCATCTACCATAGCGGTTTCGATATTTATACTTTATACGAAGTAGCCATTATTTATTGGAGCAGGGCAACTAAGAAAGAAAGCAACTCGTTTGGGCAGTTCAAAGCAAAAATATCTCTATCTGAGTATTATATACAACTTTCAAAGATCAAAGAGGAAAGACCCGGAATTATATATTATACTTTATACGGGGATTTAAATTTTAACTTTTGCTCCAGGTGAATTCGAAAGCATTATTACATTACTATCTCATTACTTCTGAAGCGCCAAAATCGCAGTGCCCAGTGACAATTCAATCGGGCGTGTGGAATCTCACTGGTGTTATACATCAAGACCTGAATGCTGAATGCCATATCTGTCGACGTAGAGCTGCCTGTTACCAGACGTGCTACTTATGATTCGTGGAGCACCTGCACCATCTGGGAATGCAAAGGGTGGCTGCGGTAGTTTGGTCGATGGCTGCAAAGATAACATTTGGCTGCCTCAGCTAGTTAGCTCCCCATACAATTCGCTGGAAATAATGTAAAAGTTGTTCACGAGGTTTTGAGAGTTTCAGTAGTACTGTATTTATTGTTACCATTCACGGTAAGGTAAATTTGTTCCTTGCTCTGCCCTCAAAAATCAAACAGTGGGGAAGTGGTGCCACCAGCGCTAGCCCCCACTGCCTGCCGCTGCTGCTTTATTTCAAGCACCTTCAGCTCGCCTTTGATAGCTGCTGCTAACTTGAAGTCTTTATTACCAAGAGCTGCTTGCTTCTGAGACTCCAATTCAGCTATCTCCTGAGCAGTGTTATCCACAGTCAACTCTTCAAACTCACTTGCAGTGGTTGTTCCAGCTGCTGCTGCTCGACTGCTGGTCTCTAAGCTGTCACTACTTCTAGGCATGCCATCGACATCTCTGGCTGCTGCTTTGGAATCAAGTGCATCTATTTCACGCTTGATGGCAGCGGCTCGCTTGAAGTCATGACTATCGGTAGCTGACTTCTTCTTCGCAACAAGCTCGGCTCTCTTCTCTGAAATCTGCAGCTCTGTCATCGCATCATGCTCGACTGTAGCAGTTGCTCCAGCTGTTGCTGCTCGACTACTGGTCTCTGTGCTGTCACCACTGCTAGACATACCATCGTCATCTCTGGCTGCTGCTTTGGATTCAAGTGCATCTATTTCACGCTTGATGGCAGCGGCTCGCTTGAAGTCATGACCGTCGGTAGCTGACTTCTTCTTAGCAACAAGCTCGGCTCTCTTCTCTGAAATCTGCTGCTCTGTTGATAACGCATCATGCTCGACTGTAGCAGTTGCTCCAGCTGTTGCTGCTCGAGTTGTGGTCATCTCGTCACCATTGCTCACCTTAAGCATTTTCTCAAGCTCAGCAATTTCACGCTTGATGGCAGCAGCCTTGGCGAAATCTTTCGCGTCTCTAGCTGCCTCCTTGGCTTCTGTTAATACAACCAATTTATTGCCTTCGGCATCAATATGATCCAACCCTTCGCTATTTCTCATTGAGTTTGAGTCAATTGATCTGTCAAGGCCTGTTCTCTCCGGAGAAATCGTTGAAGCATACATGCTTTGTGGCAATATAGCCCCTGAGAGTGTCGCTGTGACCTGATTTTGAATCTCATCTTTTAGAGCACCAGAAGTTTCTCCTATGGCAGCTTGAGCTTCGATCTTGAGGTCTTCGTGCGCAACTTGTATTTCTCTCAAGGCTTCGACTCGTGCCTGTTCCAACTCAACTTTGACACTGTCTTGCGCATTGCTTACTTCTTTCAGAGCCTCATCTCGCGCCTCTTCCAACTCAACACGCGCAGCGACAATCGCTTTTTTGGATTCAACCATGGCTTCTTTCCACATTTTCAATGCCGCTGCAATACCCTCGGATTTGAGCTCAAACCACACTCTGTCTAATGCTCGCCGTCGTGCCCCGCGCCAGATTGCGAATTCGTCGGGTACAAAGAAAAGTGGCCCCAGGGCCTTGGCTGTAAATGCTTCCCATTTAATATCAAACCAGGGCAGCAAGGTGCAGCACTCTGGGCGCACTTTCACTATTTGGCCACTGACGCATGCAACCACCATAGTCCTGTCCTCTTCAAATCGCTCGGCCACACAGGCACAATTGTTATACTTCTTGAGAACACCAGGTAAGCCATTTAAGCGCACCCGGCATGGTGGCGATACAACACGTCCTATTGTCTGTTGAGCGCTGCGCTTCTTTGTCGCTTCCACCTTTCGAGCTGCCTCTCTTTCCTTAAACCACAAGTCAAGCATGCGATTTTCAGTTTTTTCGTTTTCTTGGAGTTTCTTCAGGCGAAGGGCAAAGAGTCGATTATCAATGTCATCTTCGTTGTTGCACTTCTTTGACCACACAGCAAGTAGACGCTTGTGAATTTCTTCATCTTCCTTTTTCTTTTTCTTCCTACTGTCAGCGCATTCAGCGCGCAATTTAGCGAGGAGCAACTCTTCGTCTTTTGCATTTTGGGCACGCAGCTTGGCCATGAGTGCAGCTTCATCCCTTGGCATTTCACTTGCTTCTGCTGGTCCGTTTTCCAAAGATTCCACCAACCTTCGCACCACCACAGCCACCCGCACCTTCTCAGCGACCGCTGCTTCAAAGGCAGCCTTGGAATCAACAGGGATAAACTCGTCATCATGAATGCCAATCACGCTCCCATCACGAATTCCAAGGGAGTGCATATACCTACAGGTAGAAAATTACGAGTGAAAACAAAGACGAGCCTAGAGTACGATAAGCAGTCCTGCTGAATAAACTAAGGTATTCGAGGCTACTGACTTTGCGAGTTAATAATTCGCACTCACCCAAATTCTATGACATCGATAATGTTCCCATCGGAATCTAGAGTCCAACTGTCGAGCGCATCGGACGTATCGATGAAAAAAGTGTCCTCGTCGACCTCCATTTATCTACTAGAAGGAGGTTGAAGATTCTTCTTCTCTAATGCCATCAATTCCATCAATTCCATCAATAAATATACATTAGTTGTATCTCAACTACAGAGAGTACATATAGCCTCCTCAGTTGTGGCTAAATAGCCTTAAAATTCGAAGCTAAGCACGTTATAACCAATCCTTGATATTGCCTAATTTACCGAGTAGGATTGCACCGAAGGATAGTAGAGACAAATGGCGTGATGGCTCGGGAGGGTACTCCTCGATAAACAAGCCTATATGGATACACGCCTATAACTTTTTCAACAAGCTAGACATGAAGCGAATGATGACACGAATCAATAGAAGCGTCGCAAATAAGAGTAGCACTGGACAGCAACGCAGCAAGACGACAATACCAATACGTGGAGTGATACTGCGATTCGTAGCCAAACCGCCAAAAGCGAAGAGTAAAAAAAAGACTCGGGCTGCATGGCTCGCAGCAAGATCAAAGAGGCCCAATAGAGAGCGAACTCAATGAGTACGGCCACAGGGGTCGGGTTCTTGCCCCAGTCATTGGCCGATACGGGGGTGCTTCCTCTGATCTCAGCCT
>Ga0307982_1000859_pt1 | contig 24331 bp, 21 predicted proteins | sample OrgLakmetagen989_FD_201847 | JGI IMG/M metagenome (GOLD analysis project Ga0307982, IMG submission 201847) | Saline water microbial communities from Organic Lake, Antarctica - #989 | ecosystem: Environmental > Aquatic > Non-marine Saline and Alkaline > Saline | place: Antarctica: Organic Lake...
CCTCTGTGAGTGCTGTGTACTTGCCTTTCTTTGTTTTTTGGGGATTATTAATTAGACTAGACTAGCTGCCGATAACAATTATGATCAAACTACCATAGAGACTCACTCGTGGAAATGATTAGGCGGCAAAAAGTACTATGGCCACTCGGGCATGTGCGCCTGATTAGCTTCTTAGGTCTTGTTTGCGCTGCTTTGCTTTTCTTCTCTACCTGTTAGTCTTCTAATTCCGGCCCTTCGGGGCCTGTCTCAAAAAGTACTATTAAAAAAAGAAGCAAAATACGCCTTTCGCTCTTGAGTTGTGCTGCAGCCATCAAAGTTCGGAGTAGAAGAGTCTATAGAGTGCCAGAGGTACGAGGATGAATGAATAAAGCGGATGAGGCTGAAACTAATTCCTTCTCAGTGCCTCCTTTGAAATACGTAAGCTGAACGCAAAAAAACTTTAAGCTCTGCTTATTTTCACGGCGACACCGAGAAAAATCTACGATTTCCCTAATAAGTGATGAGTCATCATCGCGACATTCTCACTACAGTACGTACTGTACATATCGGTACACGAGTATAGTATAAATGAAAAATATGATGTAATCCGGCATGTTCGGGAACTTCACCATGATGATGAGCGGAGTAGTTAGAGCTCCCGCTTGAGCGCTAAAGCGTACTAGTAAGTAGGCCTGAACCTACAAGAGTTCATGTAGACAGCTTTAATTATGAAGAAGTAAATGAAAGGAATCGATTCTCTTCCGACCTAGGCAGCAGGCTAGCTTTGTGTTTGCTAACTACGTAAAAAGGATGCTTCCTTTGCGCATCGTCGTCGTTATATTGGCTTGTTCTCATCACCGCTCAACTGGACTATCCCTAGCTGAAGAATGGACAGAGGAAAAGTCACGTATACCTTCTCTCACGCCAACTCCTGTCCTTCTTGGGGATCGTTCACTTGGTTTAAGTATCAAGACGACGCTATCGATTGTGGTGAATGATACAGATGGAAGTTTAGACTTATCACGCAAGTCAAAATTGGCCTTTGTAAAAACTTTAATAGCGTCGTCTTCGCATCTCACGGAGGCGACTTCTGCAGTGCTCCTAGTAGGCCCAGAGCGTACTGCTCGCGCAGCCAATGAGCCCAACCGTATGAAGCGTGCTTTGCGTGGTATTGCTTTATCTCAGTCCAGATCAGATGCTAACGATAGGCAGCTTGACGTAGATATTGGTGTCAAGGTGAATTTGGCTGCTGCTGCTCTTGTTTATAGCGGATCTCCAGCCAATGCCATCATAAAAGGAGCCACAGTCTATGGAGATTCATGGCTGCGCAGTGAGTCCGCTCGAGCTTCTGCTAAAGAAATAATGGATTTCGTAGTTGCGGATATTTTGAAAGCCGCGGATACAGTGATCCAGAACGAGGCCTCTATGGCAGAAGATAAGGCCAATTTTTCATCGTGGAACCCTGTAGCTTCCTTAACTGGGTCGAGATTAACTTCTTCAAGTGGAGCCCAATACCATCTCCGCGCGATAAAAGGTTCCCTGCATATATTGTTGAATGAATCTTCAATAGAATTGATTACCCTACCATACAGCGGTTTCGATGCGGGGACAAGTTCGGGTACTTCCCCGCGTAACCTTTTAGAGGTCACTGCCGGTGGGTTTACGCTTGATGGAAACATTCTACTCGGGGCTGCGGGGGTTTGCTTGGTCGTTGCATGCTGTATACTTACCTGTTTGGTACGCATGCTTGTAGCGATTTGCAAAGGGTCCGATGAACGTGACTTCAACAGTGGCATGGATAATTTTCTGGCGAAGCAGGAAACCAAGAGGAAAGCGCGAGAAACTGAGAGAAACAATGCAGCAGCCAAGCTCCAGGCACGACAGCGTGGTGCTCTCGGGCGTCAAGAAGCCGCTCTAAAAAGTAAGGAAATTGCTGAAGAAACCAAAAGGAACAAAGCAGCTGCTAAGCTCCAAGCGCGGCAACGTGGTGCTCTCGGGCGTCAAAAGGCAACCTCAATAAGCAGAGCTCACGCTGAAGAAGCGAAAAATAATAAAGCAGCAGCCAAGGTCCAGGCCCTGCTACGAGGCATTCATGTTCGTGCTACTCACAAGAAAGCAACAATAAGTGTGTCTGAATCATCTTTTACGTTGCCCCAGCAAGCATCCGATGCGGCACCATGTAAAGTAGCACTTCCAAATCGAACCGTCAAAAGCATGCCATTGGGCATTGAATTAACAAATGCTATCAGCCAGACGCTCAAGGATCTCATTGTCTGCTTCCAGCCGCTGGCAGTGGAGACGGCCGAGGCGGATTCGCTGCGCAGTGCAGCTTTCACTGCAGCCGACTCAGGCGGCAAAGGCATGTGCTCCTTGGCGGATGTGGAGGCGTTTGTACAGAAGACGCTCCAGTCGACGTTTCCGAAGACTGGCAAGGGCAAAGATATGCAGCAGCGCGGAAAAGACGTGTTCACGGCTTACAAGGCGTGTTGTGGGCGTGCGTTCAAGGATGCGGCGGCAGGGAGCAGGGCAGATGCAATGGCCTCGGCAGCATCTTCAAAGAGCACGAGCAAGGCTGGAAGCGATGTTGCATTGTCCTTGGGCCAGTTTCGCCACTTCGTAGTGTATTTGTGCATGTATGGAGCGATGTACGACGCCTTTTCCGTGATAGACGGAGGCGCCAGCGGGTCATCATCATCATCGAAGGCGGGCGACCGGCGCATGGATGTGACAGTGCTGCAGTCGACTTATAAAGGCCTGAGCAGCTTTGGATTTGCAGCATTGCACGGGCTCGCGACCAAGAAAGACGCGAAGGCGTTGTTCAATCGCATCGATATCGATGGCAGTGGATCTGTGAGTCTGGAGGACTGGTGCGAGTACATCAAGTATGTCGACGTTTCAGCGAAGACTGTGTTGGGACAGATGATCGCTGTCGACCAGCCGAGTATGGTGGGCCAAGAGTGGCAGAAGCCATCGGGCAAGAATGCGCTAAATGGTGGTGTTGTTGGTGCGATGAATGGTGGTGGTAGAGGTGAGCTCACATTTAATTCAGAGCTTGCATCGTCAGTTGGTCTGACGCTTACCAAGGCTGTCAGCCAGACGCTCAAGGATCTCATTGTCTGCTTCCAGCCGCTGGCAGTGGAGACGGCCGAGGCGGAATCGCTGCGCAGTGCAGCTTTCACTGCAGCCGACTCAGGCGGCAAAGGCATGTGCTCCTTGGCGGATGTGGAGGCGTTTGTGCAGAAGACTCTCGAGTCCACGTTTCCGAAGACTGGCAAGGGCAAAGACATGCAGCAGCGCGGAAAAGACGTGTTCACGGCTTACAAGGCGTGTTGTGGGCGTGCGTTCAAGGATGCGGCGGCAGGGAGCAGGGCAGATGCAATGGCCTTGGCAGTATCTTCCAAGAGCTCGAGCAAGGCTGGAAGCGATGTTGCATTGTCCTTGGACCAGTTTCGCCACTTCGTAGTGTATTTGTGCATGTATGGAGCGATGTTCGATGCGTTTTACGTGATAGACGGAGGCGCCAGCGGGTCATCATCGTCATCGAAGGCGGGCGACCAGCGCATGGATGTGATGGTGCTGCAGTCGACTTATAAAGGCCTGAGCAGCTTTGGGTTTGCAGCATTGCAAGGGCTCGCGACCAAGAAAGACGCGAAGGCGTTGTTCAATCGCATCGATATCGATGGCAGTGGATCTGTGAGTCTGGAGGACTGGTGCGAGTACATCAAGTATGTCGACGTTTCAGCGAAGACTGTGTTGGGACAGATGATCGCTGTCGACCAGCCGAGTATGGTGGGCCAAGAGTGGCAGAAGCCATCGGGCAAGAATGCGCTAAATGGTGGTGTTGTTGGTGCGATGAATGGTGGTGGTAGAGGTGAGCTCACATTTAATTCAGAGCTTGCATCGTCAGTTGGTCTGACGCTTACCAAGGCTGTCAGCCAGACGCTCAAGGATCTCATTGTCTGCTTCCAGCCGCTGGCAGTGGAGACGGCCGAGGCGGATTCGCTGCGCAGTGCAGCTTTTACTGCAGCCGACTCAGGCGGCAAAGGCATGTGCTCCTTGGCGGATATGGAAGCGTTTGTGCAGAAGACTCTCGAGTCGACGTTTCCGAAGACTGGCAAGGGCAAAGACATGCAGCAGCGCGGGAAAGACGTGTTCACGGCTTACAAGGCGTGTTGTGGGCGTGCGTTCAAGGATGTGGCGGCAGGGAGCAGGGCAGATGCAATGGCCTCGGCAGCATCTTCAATGAGCACGAGCAAGGCTGGAAGCGATGTTGCATTGTCCTTGGACCAGTTTCGCCACTTCGTAGTGTATTTGTGCATGTATGGAGCGATGTACGACGCATTTTCCGTGATAGACGGAGGCGCCATCGGGTCATCATCGTCATCGAAGGCGGGCGACCAGCGCATGGATGTGACGGTGCTGCAGTCGACTTATAAAAGCCTGAGCAGCTTTGGATTTGCAGCATTGCAAGGGCTCGCGACCAAGAAAGACGCGAAGGCGTTGTTCAATCGCATCGATATCGATGGCAGTGGATCTGTGAGTCTGGAGGACTGGTGCGAGTACATCAAGTACATGGAGGTAACAGCGTGCTCGATGCTCGGGCTTTTGGTAACCGTCGATCAGCCAAATGTTGTTGTTGGGAAGTGGGCGACTGCGTCAGTAGCGCCAAGTGGTATTAATGTGAACCCAGATATCGGTAGCGAGTTGAAGATAGATGTGGCCGAGGAACGTGGTCTAAGTGCGGCGTCCCGCCGGGAAGAGGAAGACGCTATTCGCGAAGAAAAAATGGCGGCTCGTGAAGCTGCAGCGGCAAGCAAAAGTCGGTTGAAAATGCCACCTTCAGCGAAGACGAGCAAGAAGAAGAATTATGCTCGCTCAGCGTCAGCACCTCGAGAATCAGCAGGTACTGTATCCAATGAGGCATCTCAATCGCAGTCTGATGGTCAGAGTACAGGTGTAGCTGAGGCTAGTCTTGAGAGAGTTGTCGCGCCATCGAAAGGGTCTAGCGTTAGTGTTGACCGCGCTGGAATGCGAGGAGATTCATTGCGTTTGCAGCGACTCAACGAGGGCATGGCACATAACGTTGGGCCGCTGCAGCCAACCGCTGATAAAGACAGTGATGACGACCCTCACGGCGGACCAATGAATCAGACAGAGCAAATGCTAGAGCAAAGCCGGACGAAGCATCGCATGGACGATGAAGCAATGGAGCACCTCACCCGCGAATGCCGCGAAGGCCGCCAGCATCTTTTGGATGTTTTGCAGCTTATGGATCTAAGCACCACTGTCAAGTATGCACCGTTTGAACAGGCAACATTATCCAAGCTCAAGCCGCTAGATAAAACTAAATTAGCATCTAAAAGTGGTGAAACTCAAACAAAACGTAAAGGACGAGATTTGGCTGCCGCCAAAATTCGTTCTCTTACCGATGAAGTGGAGTACCTCAAAGCTGAGCTAGCTGCGCGGGAAACGATAAGCAAGCCGCGCAGTACTGCTTTACGGAAAGCCGCCGCTGAAATCAACACATCCGAATCTACTTCAGAGGACTTGTTGCCTCCAACGCACCCTCAGCTCTTATTAGATAAACAGGTGGCATCTGTGAGCCCGATAACGCAGTCGCAAGATGAACATGCTAGCGGAGCTATCGAAAGTGAGGCTGAGGCTTGGGCAGCAGAAGCAGCGAATGCACTTCTGCGCGAAGCCGCCTTGGGTGCAAGCCGTGCTTTTTCCCCGAAGAACCAGCCCATTGTGCACACGACGTCTGCTTTGCTTGCTTCAGAATCGCGAACGAATGGTGATGATGGTGCTTTAGCTTGGGCGGCTGCAGCTGCAGAAAGTTTGCAGAATGGACATCAAACACTGAGCAGAATGACTAATGTTGACAATGCTTTTGTAAGCACGAATCCAACACAGAACCCCCTTGTGGTGGTTTCTCCTCACTCTGCAACACTTCTGAGTTCGGTTGAAAGTCGTTGCGAGAGAAAAAGCTACGAGGGTGACGCAGTGACCAATGAAAGTTCTGCAATAGTAGCACAGTACGAGGAGGTAATAGCATCGAATCCGGAGGCAACTTTAAGCGCGCTGTCACTTTTGCAGGGAGAACATGCCGGCAAAGGTGGCGAATCTGAGGCGGAGGCTTGGGCAGCAGAAGCGGCGAATGCACTTCTGTGCGAAGCCGCCTTGGGTGCAAGTCACACTCAACTCACTACACCACCGACGGCACCTTTGTTGCTGACTTCAGAATCACAACCAGATGATGGCGATGGTGCTCTAGCCTGGGCAGCAGCAGCTGCAGAAAGTTTGCAGAGTGGCACTCGATCGCTGGACGTAGAAGAGGCTGCTGGCGTTGCCCACACAAGCAAGAATTCGACAGGGAATCCTCTCAATGAGGGCTCCTTGAACACTGCTGCACTTCAGAAATCGTTCGGAAACTACCAAGAGCAGGGAAGTTTTGAAGGTGACACAGCTGCCAAAGATGGTCCTTCAGTTGCATCCCAGTATGCTGGCCTAGAGAGGCCTTTCGAGCTTAGTAGTAGTCGCCCAGGGCGCGCGGAACTCCTCGAGGTGCTTCAACTTCTTGACTGGGATGAGGCCACTTCGCCAGATCACGAGGCGGGGCCATAGCGACAGCTGCCTTAATCCCTCAGAACCCGAATGGAGGACCACTCGCTGCCAGTGACCTCTAGGATAATATGCTTCAAAGTCCAAAGAAAACGTCAAGATGCCGTTAATGGGTTGTTCGATATCGACTCCATATATTCGGGAGGTGAGTGCGTCTCCAAACGCCCATCTATTTTTTATCATGCCAGTGAAACATATTCGTATTGCACTTGTTTTATTCAGTAACTATCCTGGTCTTATGAAAACGAAATCCGATAAACCTAGGCGATTGTCGCGTATTGGGGAATTGGAGATAAACAGTAAACAGTAAACCAATCCTTGGTTTTCCTGATTTGACACTGGCCCTTTGGGCCGTGGGGCTATCAGGATCAGGCAGAGATAAAAGCAAATCAGCTTAATTTATCTGAGTGTCTAATCAGGAGAACATACTCGAGTGGCCATGGGGGTGATGGTAGCGGTCTAAAGTTTTAATTGGTAGGCGTAGGCTCCTCACTCCTCAACTCCTCAGTGCTCTGGGGGTGCTGGTGCTTCTCAAGACAGGAGCATTTTTCTGCCCGCCCGCAAAGAGGGGGCTACTGCGAAGTCTCTTATGCATCCGCTTGAACAGGGCTCTCTGCTTAATGCGCACTCCCAATACTCAGTACTCATTAGTACAGAACAGGAGCTACAGCGCTACAGCGCCACCTACAGAGTAGAAACGGAAGTGCGTGCTCTTATACCCATAATTTGTTTTCTGTTTTATGCTTCGCTCCTTTTTCCATTCTGTTTTACACCACGCAAGTTTCTATTCCTTTCTTTGTGCTGCGGGCCTCAACTGCCAGCGAAGGATATGAGCTCACTCGACAAAGAAAAAGCTGACCTTCAAAGGTTAAAGGATGAAGCGAAAACAACGGTGCGATCTGCCCCTGCATTCTTTCGAAGTTGTGTTTAAAGTTCATCAGATTTTTCACTCACCTCGCACCTCAGAGATCGTTTCAATCCAAGTAGGCTGCGACGCATTCAAGGCTCATTTTCGTCTGTAAGACAAGAACACAAGTCACGCCCCTGTGTGTACTGTGCGTTTCGTCACACTGCCTGCACTAAGACCATTCGTCCACGTTGCATTACACTTGCTTGGCGTGTTGCGTAGGCTGTGAACGACGACGGGAAGAAGTACAAGGGAGCGAGCTTCATACCGCAGTCTGGCAAATGGAAGTCTCAAATCACAGTTGACGGCAGAGTGCGGTACTTGGGGCTATTCGACGATGCCGAAACGGCTGCCCGGAAGTATGACGAAGAAGCAGCCCCTCTGAACCGCCCTGTAAACTTTCCAGCGGCAGGCCAGGTGGCAGGCTACGCTACCACAACAACAAACAAGCGCAAAAACAACGCAGACCTTGCTAAAGGCAGCGGAGGAAGTTTAGGCGGCGGGGGCGGCGGCTCTGGTGTGACTTTCCATGCGCCAACCGGTCAGTGGAAAGCGTTAGCAACCAATGGCAGCAAGGTCGTGTACCTAGGCCTCTTTGCTACCGAGGAGGAAGCCACACTCAAATGCACGGAAGCGGCAGCTGGCGCCAGCAATGCGTCGACCTTGCCGAAAAGGCCTCCCTCCGCCGACACGTCCAAATTCAAGGGCGTCAGTTTCCACGCGCAGTCCCAGAAGTGGAAGGCTCAAATCACGACGGGTGGCAGAATACGCTATCTAGGCTTGTTCGATAAGGAAGAAGAAGCTGCCCGCAAATACGACGAGGAAGCGTCGTTGGTAGGGCGGCCCATGAACTTCCCTGGCGAAGGCCAGAAATCAGCTGAAGACATTGGAAAAAAAGCCGCCGTAGGACCCAAAGTAGCACTAGCGGCTCCTACTGTTGTGCACACGTTGAATCCGCCACCACCCGTGTCACAACCTGCTATAACCGCTCAACCTGTGAACCCACCGCCGCTGCCGATGCCTCAACCGATGCCGCAGCCTGCTGTGAGTCCTCAACCTGTGAACCCACCGCCGCTGCCGATGCCTCAACCGATGCCGCAGCCTTCTGTGAGTGCTCAACCTGTGAATCCACCACCACCGATGCCTCAACCGATGCCACAGCCTGCTGTGAATGCTCAACCTGTGAACCCACCGCCGCTGCCGATGCCTCAACCGATGCCACAGCCTGCTGTGAATGCTCAACCTGTGAACCCACCACCAGTGCCACAACCAACTGTAAGCGTCCAATTAGAGAACCCATCATCGACGCCACAGCCTGCTGCCAGCGTTCAACCAGTGAATCCGCCACCTATGCCACAACCAGCTGTAAGCGTCCAATTAGAGAACCCATCATCGACGCCACAGCCTGCTGCCAGCGTTCAACCAGTGAATCCGCCACCCGTAACACAAGCGGTGCCGCAGCCGGCTGTAAACGTTCAACCAGTGAATCCACCAGCAGTTGTTACAGAAATTGTTCCAAGCGTGGAAAGCACTATGCTGGCCGGATCAGACAACCCAGAATTGTTGCTAGCGCCAGACGCGTCTGTTAGCTCCATCGATATCTTGAGGACAAGCGGAGCAGAAGATGCGTCCGGGCAGATGCTTTCAGGCATCAGCGCGGGGGTCTCGATATGACGCGTTTTGCTTGGTTTGAATGCGTGGCCTTTGAATCCGAAAAGCTGCCAGATTCTTCGAGTGTTCCAGAAACGTACTCTAGAATTAGTTGAGCCAGCCAGCTGCTATCACCTAGCTCCGTTGCACTGGAGGGCGATCTATTGTAAACTTGCGCATTCGTTCATTTAATCTCGTATCTCTTATTGCTGTTTATCAATGACTTATAACGGCAGTGCAATGGGCATATAATTTTTGATGATACATTAGTAATAATAATTACGGCCGGTTGATTAAATTCGGTACTACATCTGGGAAGAAGGGCACAAGGTTACCCCGGCTATAAAGGATATCGGACTCGAACTGGAGCTCTTAGCTCTTGATGAAGCAGATATTTAGAATTATTTATTTCCGGGCTGGTATTTGAGGTGATGAATTTCATGCGCCAGGCCGCAGCTCTCTTTTCTGTTTTCTTCTATCATCTACTACCATCGCAACAACCCATTTCTCATGTCATTTTGAGCTGGATCTGTCGGTGGACGGCGCACAAGTAGTCCACGTAGCTGCCGTCGTGGCGGGTTTTGTCTTCGATCAACAAACTGTGGAAGCGAGGTTCGTGTACCGACTTCGGGCCCGACACCACAATTTTCAGTGGGGCAAAGGTGGGGAGCCCATGCCGCAACTCGCTGATCACCCGGTGGAGCTTGGGGAGCAACAACAGCTGCTCCACTTCTTCTTCCGTTGCTGCGTTCGGGCTGCTGCCGGAAACAGAAGAAGAAGCCGAAGCAAGCGCAGGAGGCACGTGCCGCAAGAGTTCGGTTGGAGGGTTCGCGGCCGAGACCGTGTCCACTCCAAAGAGCTCACGCAGAACAAGGGCGTCAACGTCGCTGCCCACCCAAAGGAAGATTTCACGGCCCGCGTCCAGCAAGAGGACCTGCGGCGGTTGTGACAAAGATGAAGATGATGGTAAATGACTACAGCTAGGATGAAAAACAACAGTGGAGAGAAAAGGGAGAATACAGGGAATGAAGATGGTGCACATTGAGAAACACACGAAAGAGAGAGAGAGAGAGAGAGCGAGAAAAAAAATAGGAAGGGAGGAAAGTTCGTTTGAAGCCTGCGTGCACCACATGTGCGCGCCTCACCTTGTCGGCGCCGAGCGAGGCCGCGGAGCACACCAGCAGCGGCGGCAGCGCCACGTGCACGGACGAGCCCGGCAGCCACTGGCCCGGGCGGCTGCGGGTTGAGTTGTGGTGGGGGCCCGGGTCGCACGCCTCGCCTTCGAGAGAAGTGGGGTCAAGGCACGCCACGTCGTAGAGCCGCGGCTGGGTGAAGCGGTGCACTACCGAGGGGGTCTGCATTGCAGTAGTACGGGGCCATACAACAATGCACGAGGAACGCATTGAAAACGCAAGAAAAAAAAAGAAGAAAGTGTATTCAAGAAGAAAAGTAATAAAAAATAGGTCTTTATAAATTATTTCTTGTTTCCTGGCTATTCATCCATTTCTCTCGCTCTCTCCTTAACTTGTTTGCTCTCTCTCCCTTTCTCCCTCTTTCATGCCGCCTACTCCACGCACCCCTCTCCCGCCGTACAACTCCGCCAACGCGCACGCGCGTTCGTCTGCGCGCGGGTCCGGCCCCACGCTGCCCCCATCCAATCGGCTCAAGCTGGCCGACGAGCCCAGCTTGGAGTTCTCCCGCAACGCCACGCTCTTTAAGGCGCCCAGGGTGAGCAGAGGCCACAGCTTCAGGCTTTCCGGCAGAATGAGCTGGCCCGGCGGGCTCCCTAATATAAGTGTATGGATGAATCCAGGGAAAAAAAAAGAAAAAAAAGGCATAAGCAGTGAGGGGAATGAGACCAAAGAAACACGTCAAGAACAGTAGAAGTTTGACATTTATGATTGCTATTAGCGCTTTTTTCATTTCTTTTCCTTCTCACCTTTCGCGCAAATCGCCCTGTAGCCATGGAGGCCATGCGCGCACTCTTCCGTCAGCCGCTCCCTGGCCGCTTCCAGCTCCAAACTTTGGCTCAGTGGGCCTGCTGTTCCGGGCACCAGAGGGGACCCGCCGCCGCGCTGCACCAAGGAAGGCAGCAGGCCATTCCCCCCCTGGGGCCCTTCGAAGGCCACCAATTTGGTGGCGAAAATCGCGTCCAAGTCGGCCAATCGGAACACGTCAGCAGGGTCGCTGGCTGCCATGAGGCACAAGTTGTGGACCCGAATCTGATGCATGGCATATAATACATATATATGAGCGAAAGAAGCAAGGGAGAGGGATGGGAATGCGAGAGAGCAGAACTGAAGTGTGATGAACGGCGAAAACATACGGGTAGGAGGACATTAGGGCAAAATGTATGGTTTGCAAGACGGATAAATCATAAAAATGGAAGAGCAGCAGTGCATATCAGCACAACACGCAGGTACGCAATGCACAATGCACCCTTGGCGCGCACACACACTCCTACACCCACCCACCGATCTTTGTCCGTTGGGCGTGGTGTGCAACAGAGCCGCTTGCAAGTAGCACTTAGCATTGGGCGGCAGCGCCGCGCCCTCGTGCTTCAGGAGGCAGGTCACGTTCGTGTGGTGGTCCACCGCGGCCAGCTCGAGCTCTTCGATGGTGCGCTGCACTCCGCCACACCCGCCAAAGGACACGCAACGCAGGCCCATGGAACAACGCACCTGCAAGGGGGGGGAGAAGAAGAAGAAGAAGAGGTAGAATGGTGATGAGGGTGGTGATGATAGTGATGACGAAAGAAGCAAATGCTGGAAAAGGGGGGGGGCTAAATTGAGAACTCGAAAGAAAAATGGGAAAGCATTCATCAAAAGAATAATAAAACCACGTATTTCCACAGAGAAGAAGCGGCACGAGCGCCAGCAAGGGTACACGACACAGAACAGCGGCAGCGAAGGCAGCAGTTCCAGCCCCAACACTTGTCAGCCCAATCCCATCTTAGGTGTATCACTTCACGACTTGTGCCACACTCCACTCGCGCACCTTGAGCACGGCCTCGTTGGCCGCGGCGGACGTCACTAAGAGCGCCATCTGCCCCGTAAACGCCGAGGCTACCGACGGCACCATGCACTGCCCGTTGCCGTTGCTGGCCACTGCCGACGGGTAGAAGTGCAAACTCCCACCGGTGGCCGCAGGAACCTAGCGAAAAGGATTCACAAGAAGTGGTTTAAAAGAAAAAAAACAGGAAAAGAGGTTTTACTGTACAGGCAAGCATTGTATTCCTTTCGGAAGAAAAGTACATCAACAAGAGCACACGAAAAAGTCCTAATACAGTGGCTTGGCATGAAATATATATATGCCGTGCGAAGTGCCGCGGGCTGACCGTGCTCAGCGTAGCCACGTCATTGAACCCGCCAAAGCCGCCCCGCCGCTCGGCGCCCCCGCCGCTGCCGTACGCGCCGCCGTCCGTGGACAGCACGTGCACCACCACCTAGTAGGATGAAAAAGGAAGAAGCGATTTGAGGGGAGGGGGAAGGGAGTGTAAACCGGACGAAGGCCATCAAATATCCTTATGATTCTAATTCTTTAACAGAAAAAAAAACAAGGAAACTGAGCATAGATTTCTAAGTTCTGTCTCATCCTTCTCTCTTTATCGATGTTTCTACCCTATCCATGTACCCATAATCATGCTTTTGTACCCCGGCATAATATTCGTTACCTGTCGCGCAGCGCACTGGTCCGCCAATTTCGCGTAATGCTCGCCGCAGGCGCGGTCTTCGCCTCCCGCAGGGTGCTGAGGGGTGAGGGGGCGCCACATGTGCGCTTCTCGGGGGGTGCCGTAGTCCGAAGGGTGCTCGCGAGGCCGCAATCGACCGAGGCCCGCGAGAGGCGCGCTGTGCAAGATAGGCAGACACACAAAAGCACACACGCAAAGCACACACGCAAAGCACACACGCAAAGCACACGCACGCGCCACGAGAGGAGCATGGCAAGACGGAAATTATGGAAGCGAGCATTTGTTACCACAGGAAAAGTAAGGTGCGCAGAACCAGAAAGATAAATGAACCAGCAGAGAGGAAGAGAACAGATGAAAAGGAAAAAAAGAAAAGTGTTAAGGAGCTGGGCAGTCTAGAAGAAAAGCACAAAGATACATATGCTCCATCCAACCACGCACTCACCCTCTTCCATCACACCACCCACACAACCGCAATCCCACCATTACCTGTGGTTCATCAAGTACACTCGGCCACCACATTCGTGCAACCCATTCGCGACGGCTGCTAGCGCCGCCGGCCCGCACCCTACCGGCAAGCCTCCAGGGCTCAGCGTGCCTCCACCTTCAGCCGCGTTCATGCTATCGTTGGTCAGCGCCAATTTCCAGATCCACGCGCAGAGTTCTCCCGCAACTAACGCGGCCTTAGCACAGGCAGCAAGGTCTACAGCCGCTGGCCGTGGCCGCTGCGCAAGCTGGCCGGGTGGATACGAGCTGCCGCTGCTGCCACTGCCACTGCTGTTGTTGCTGTTGCTCGTGCTAGTGTTTCCAGTGAGGCCACTGAGAAGCGACGAAGCAGATGAGGATGAAGCTTTGCCACGCCCTCCTTTCGCCGCAGCTGCTGCTGCTTTTCGGGCTGCAATCGCTTCTTGTAGAGCGTAGTCTTCACCCGCGACGGGCAGCAACCACTCCTGAAAGTGCGAGAGGAATAATTCGAGGGGTACGTGAATTTCATGGACATACATATTATTTCATTGCATGTCAGCAGACGGTGCATGTTTGCCGCTCCTCGTATGCTCCTGCTCCGTCGAAGTGTTTCAAAACCTCATAAACTTCTTTGCGTGGCGTCACTCATTTGCTATCCCCTCCTTTCATCCACACCACTATTCAAATCCTCCTCGTCGTATCCCTGCATTTCGGGGCTCTGTGCATCCCATGTACCTGCGGCGGCAGCGGGGCAAACGGGTCGTCTACGTCTGCCATCACCGCGTGCTCCCCGCTCAAAGGGGGGCCGTTGGCACACGCCTTGGCCCCCGCTTTGAAGAACAGCACTTGCTTGCCGTCGTAGGCCACGATCCCCACCTAGAATAGAAAATAGAACGAGAAGAAAACAAAATTACGAGAACAGATTGAGGAGGTGACAAGAGGGGAATCATAAGGATGCCAAGTAGAGATAAGATTAAGACACGACGAAGGAAACAAAACAGACAGCACCAACGAAAAATGAGACGTCATTTCAAGCAATCACCAATCCCCCATCCCCAACTACACCCATGCACCTTGGCAAAAGCGCCACCGGGAAGCACCGGCTCAACGCGCCCTGCGCTTTCACTGCCCAGCCATGTGGATCGCAGGCTTCGCATCACGCCGCTGCAGCTGCTGGTGCTGCTCGCAAGAGGAGGCGCTGTTTCTCCTCCTGTTGCACTGCCATCACCACTGCCACCACCGCCACCGTCACCACCGTCTGCTGCCGGAGCTGCGGCGGCGGCAGCTGGAGGAGCCACATCTGCGGCGGGGCCCAAGCATTCCTCTGGCCGCGCCCCGAGCGCCACACAGGACGCCACCACGCTGGCCCAAGCGCAGGAAAGGGCGAGCTGGGTGAAGCCCGAGGCCACTGCGGGGGGAGAGCAGTCCACGACGAACACGTAAATGGGCTCCTGCAGAGGCCGCACGCAATACTCCCCTGTAAAGTGCGCACGCACAGGTAGGCAAGAGAAAGGCAGACAATAGTAGTACGGTGACGCAATATGAGAAGAAGGATTTAGTTGACGTGTCAAAAAGCGAGCCTAAGGGTTTCAATATTCGCGAAATTTGGCTTTTAAGAACCAGGGGTTGCGCGCACAGAGAATTTGAAGAGGTACCCATCAATCCAGAAGGTAAATTCTGGGGTTATTCTGAAGCTTTCAGCTGTCACAATTCCCCGCCACTACCACTACCACCATTACCTGTCGCGTTGAAGTCCACTGAGCCACAGCTTAGCTCCGGCCGCTCCAGAGCGTCTGCGCGCTGGCCGAAGTTGTCCACCGGGCAGCGGTACCAGGGTGGGGTGGGGTTCTCCATGTTGCACAAGTTGCAGACCCACGCAGTCCCCTCCTTGTGCCAGCTGCAGAAGCAGTTCACGTAGGCTTTGCAGCGCTGGCACCGCACTGGCCCATGGCTCCCGTCGCTGCTGCTGCCACTGTTGCCGCCGCTAAAGTCGCCGCTGTTGTGCGCAAAGTCAACGACTCGGGGCACAGGGAGCTCCCCCTGCGCCATGTGATTAAAAACAGTGGAGCAAACAAACATACAAGACAGGAAATAGTGAGTAAATCAAAGCTATGTTGAGAAATCTTCTCAACTGAGCTCTTCTGTATTGAATAAACGTGGGGTGCATGACGCCATTTTCTTCTTCTTCTACTTTCTCCTTGTTCGCCGCACCTCTTCCGGCGGCGCCATGGGCGTGAAGGCCACGGCCAAGGGCTGCCGGGTCTGCGCCAAGAGCTCCGCACTACAGGGGACATGGTGCAGCGTGGGCCGCGCGTGGCGAGGAGTCGCGTTGCCTTCGTCCGAGCACACGAGCGGGAGCGCAGCCGTGGGGGGACCTAGGGCGCGCATATTATAGAAAAAGGATAGAGAGCATGTGAAACAAAGAACCCAAATTTAAAAAAAGAAGAACATATCTGTGACACAATCGTAAGCACGCAATTCAGGTGCAACAACATTCCGCGCTCACCGATCTTGTTCTCGGCCACGTCATCGCCAATCAAGCTGCGGCTGCTCCAAGTGGGGAAGGCACTCCCCGACGGAGGCACCAGCAAGCGCGGAATTTGGCTCGGGTCGATCCTCGGCGCGGGCGGCGGCGGCTTGGCCATCGGTTGCGCCGGCGCTGCTGCTGCTCCGCCAGGAGGCAGTGGCGGTGGTGGATACCCGCCCCCTGCCTGAGGTGGCGGGCCTCCATGAGTTGGCGGGCCACCACGTGGAGGTGGCGGGCCTGCTGACGATGACGGAGGAGGAGGGCGAGATAGATGTGCTTGCGGCGGCGGTGCTAGTGCATTTGCGTAAGGCCCCGGAGGAGGTGCATTAGCAGCTCCTACTGCTGTTTGACCGTACATGGGAGGCGGGCCTGGCATGCCTTTCGGTGCCATTCCTGGTGCCATTCCTGGTGCTATTCCTGGTGGCCTTGCTGCGACTCGTGGCGGCGATAAATGCGGCTGCTGGTGTTGCTGCTGCTGCTGCTGCTGCAGTGGTGGTGCGTACATAGGTGGGCCGCCGGAGTTCGTCGAGGGCGGCGGTGGGCCAAGGTTTTTAGGTGGCCCGCCGTAGGGTCCAGCAGCTGCTGCTGTTGATGTTGATGATAGAGGTGGTGGGCCGTTCAGAGTGGCAGCGCCTCGAGGTGGACCGCCGGAAGGAGGCGCCAGCCCTGCCATGGGTTGTGGTTGCGCGTACGAAGGCACACTACCACCACCACCACCAGCACTCTCGCGAGGTGGAGCACCATAGCCGCCTGCGGATGACGTCTGCGGCGGCTGCTGGCTGCGCACTTGTGGCTGGAGTGGTGAATTGCTCGACATCGGTGGCTGGAGTGGCGAGGGTCCACTGCCACGAGAAAGAAGAAGCGACGAAATTGGCTGGTGTGGCGGTGCACTCATCGGAGGTGGAGCACCCCGGGGCTGGTGAGGCTGGTTGGGGGCGCTAGTCGGCGGTGGTGGCGCGTACCCTTGCACTGGTGGTGCTCCCCGCGGCTGTGGCGGAGGGTACGCAGCAGCAGCAGCAGCAGCATTTCCTGGCGACCGTGCTTGTCTGGTCGGAGGTAAGCCTCGCGGTACAGGCTGGCTAGACACGTTGGATGGAGGCATACCTCGTGGCTGTGGCAGCTGTTGTTGCTGCTGCTGTGGTGGTGGTGGGTAAGAAGCAGCTGCTGATGGTGGCGCTTGTCCTGAAGGAGGAGGCCCGCGAGGCTGTTGGAAAGCGCCCGGCGTAGGAGGCCCCGGCTGATTCTAAATACGGTATATAGACAGCCCGCGGTAGATGGAACGATACGGCGACAGTGGAAATTAACACGTTAAGGCTGGGTTTCGGAAAATAGTTTTCTCGTGTATACAGTAGTGGCAGTTCTACACCACAAACACGACGCACGTACGTACAATTGAGATGTCTCTAGTGAGAATGCTAATCGAACCAACGCACCGGGTAAGTGGACATTGAATTAGGCGGCGGCTGAGAAGGATAACCTCGCGGTGGTGGCTGTCTGCTAGAGTAGTTTTGTCCCTGCATTGCTGCCGCTCTATTCGCGATGCTAGCACGGCGTATGTGGCTGCTTCGTGACGACGACTAGCTAGACTGACTTCCTCATCAAAAAGCTCTCTCTCTACTTAGATCCGTTGTTTTCTGTATACCATTAGAGCTGTTGTTCTTCCCTGTTTTTTTCTGTTCTTCTCTTCTTCTTCGTCTTCTTCTTCGCCCGACGGACTTCTTCGTTGCCGGCCTGCAACCCACAACTCAAGAAGTTCAGTGGAGGTAATAAAAAAAAAAGGCACGCCCATCAACAACATTCGATAGATCGTACGCTTCTGTAGAGGTTGTTGGACAACTTTTCTTTGATGGCAACACTTTCTCGGAAAGCTACGTCGAATCGAAGACCATCTGTTTCTTTTTCGTCAAGCGTAAAAGTGCGCATCTACCAGAGCATCTTGTCGGACCATCCTTGTTGTTCCGCTGGGCCGCCTGTCGGCCTCGGTTGGGCCTACGAAGAGGAGGTAGCTCTTTTGCTGAGTACGTCATAAAGTATCACATAAAATAAGAGACGCATGGTCTAGTATTGCGAGCGTGAGAATTTCATTGCACTCTGCACCTTTTCGTAATTGATCGAAACAGCAAACTCGACTAGCACCCGGGTCAGACAAAGCGGCATCGCACGCCTCATCACGCACGCGGGCGCTGAAGTTTGTACTTTCGCCAGGAGAAAGGCTGGATCGATGTCTCAATAGTGGTGCCACGCAGGATGAGGTTAATGCTTATTCTTTCTAGTGATGCACTACTCAGGAGGCTTGCATACACTGTGTATCTGTCAGTATCGTCTGTACTACAGAAGTAGTGAGGTTGACGCATCAGAAGAGAGACTCACATGTCGCTTGTGCTGTGGAATATGTAATCGCATGCAGGTGAGAGAAGCTTGTGCAGGCGTGCGAAGAGTTCAAAAGTGGCGGGAAGAATCCTTGGCAAATTTCGAAGAGCCGCTCGAGTCTGCCAAAGCATTCTTGGAGCACTTCAGTGCCTCCACTCGTGCTGCCCTCAAGGGCCTCGGCGAACCGCTAGCCTTTCAACCCTTGGCACAATTCGGGGACTTGTCTGACTTGTCTCTCAGTCCAACCAAAACTAAGACGCCATCTCCTGAGTCGTCCTCCGTTTCTCCACTCCGCAAAAGCAAACCTCGCGCGGCTAGCCCTCAACCCCAGAAAAGCCACCCCCTTCCTCGCAGCCCCACAAGAGCAGCACAGCACAAGTCGAAACCACCGCCGTCGTCGCCGCCAGCGTCTGATTCGTCGTTGCCGTCGATGTCTTTTGCATCGTCTCTGTCATCGTCTTTGCCGTCGTGGCCATCGTCAACAACGTCGTCTTCAACCTCCTCGTCGATGAGCGTGGGGTCTCTGACGTCAGACTTACAGTCCTGGCTTGCGCCGTTAGGCATGGGTGCAGCTGCAGCGGTCACGAAGCCAAGATCACCCAAATGGAGTCTTGATGGCCGAGTTGTGCGAAAGCCGGCTACTTCTGGAAGCTAAGAGCTATTCAGCTATGAATTTGTTTGCTTTATTTGAAAGAAAATAATTAGGAAAGGTGAGTTTTGGTCTTCGTAATGAGATCTGTCTCGTTTGTTCACCTGGCTGTTTGATATTGGGGCTTGTGGAATGTCGTCGCATCGCCAAAAAAACTGTACTAGAATAATCTCAGTATATCGACACGCACGTATATCACATATCACCGATTAACACCGCGAGACTGAGACTCCTTTTCTGAATCGCCTTCTTGGGACTTCGCTGTAGCCCCCTTCTCGGTGCGTGGAACCTATAATGACAAGTAGGAGGACTTCTTGTGATATAATAGAAGACTAGTTCTCGTTTACGATTGTTAGAACTCCATTTTTTTGTTCTGGCCTTCTAATCAACTCCTACGAAGTTCGAAGGCCGCAGATTGCTAAGATTAGCCCAATCCAATCCAAAGAGCCCTACTTCGAGTAAATTCTTTCATTCTTTGTCTGTCTATAAGTTAAAAGCCCTGTCTCAAAATATAAGTCAATTGATTCCGGCTCCTCGGGGCATGTATCAAAGAATTCCCCATTTCGCCTCAATGCAAGAGATGTGTTTAGTAGTGAGCGCCGAATTGTTTGACTTCGGTTCCAAATGATGGGGACAATCAACGCGCATTTTAGCCAGAATTGTGCTACGTAGATGCAGGCAGGATGTCATCTAGTTGATGTCACCAGAGTCCCCCGGGCCTGATTGGCAGCCGGGCTCCGGGTTCATATATATATCGATTAATTTCGCCGGAGTAAATCCAGTTCCAGTCCCCCCTCGGGGAGGCTCACAAAAATTTGTACTACTCTAGTATTACAAGTGAAGGGCGATACTTAGATACAAACACGGGATCAAAAGGTGTTATCAACTCCAAGAAGCGAATTGAGGCCACTCAGCTGATTAAGTTTTTTTTCTTATACTACACTGTGAAGAATATCTGGATGTCTGTAGTATCAGTGGTATCTATATTTCTTCTCATCCTCATGATTCGTGCATCTAGGTCCAAAGCAAGGCTCTTCAGGCAAGGGCAATTAGAACTTTATCTATAATAATCCTTGCTTCAGGTACGTAAGTACAGTACTATATCTGTAATAACCGGAGAACTGGAGGAAGCCTGGAATGTACGTAGGTTTACGAATAAAATTCTGATAAAATTCTGAGAATTCAGAATTTTATACTCAGAATTTTAATACCCAGGATGCTGCAGATTTCTTGCCAAATTTATTAATATAAACAAAATCGTTTCACGGTTATACTGCTTTACCAATTATTACATGGTTTAGGTTGCACATGTATGCATTTAAGCCATCATTTTTAAGAGTGGCACTACTAGCAGTATCTCTACATCTCATTTTGAACCACCGACAACAACATTAAAAGGCATGAATCATGCTCCAATAGTCAAGAAGTCCTCGACCAGGCATGGAGGGATTCAGTCCCAGGAACGAAATGTTGTCAGAATCTTGATTTGAATAACATAACTCGTTGGTTTGGTGAGAAACCATGCGCAACAATTACTGAAGTGACTGCATTCAAGAGATGTATGTGACACAAAACATAAAAGGCATTCTCTTGCCACAACATTACAGACATTCTCTTCCTCAAGAAGTCCTCGGTAAAGCATGGAGGGATTCATTCCTAGGAACAAAATGTTGTCAGAATCTTGATTTGATAACATATTCAAGAGATGTATGTGACACAAAACATAAAAGGCATTCTCTTGCCACGACATAACAGACATTCCTTTCCCTCGTGACCGTATTTAGAATCAGAATGTGATTATCTTGCAATTACAAACTCCTTGTGCAGCGTCAAGTGAACCAGAAAGCGATGCCGGTCGGTACTGATCGACTTCTGAGCAGTTCATGACTGTTCTGCTCATGCCGGTTTTACCTCCCAATGCACTCGACACCATAATGTATTCACTGGAACATTGATGACGTATTCGTTTGCAGTCTTGCATGCAACTGATAATCATTTCGGGACTATTGCGACAATGCGTACTATTGTGATTGGCAGAAGGTCGTGATCTTGGTACAAATCAGTCAACGACCTTCAACGGAGCACTGTTAGGAGTGGCGTGTGATTTTTGATTAATATCAATCGCACTGTTGTACTGCCAAAGCACTAGTATTTCCGACGCACCGTCCAGTCCTTTGTACAGTCCTATCGTTTGATTTGAAAAATAATTATATCAAAATAATTTGAAAATTTGAGGCACCGATTAGCGGATATAGCAAGCAGTAGATTATTTTGTTGAACGGACCGAAGATTTGACGACAGAAATGAGCACTTCTTAGTGAATGTCACTCCAATCGTCAAGAAGTGCTCATTTGTGCATAATGTAAGTACTACATTTCTGGAAGATTTTGGTACAAGATCAAACGACATTATGATTTAAACATGGAGGGTCTTCGATCTTCCGGTGCGCAAGAAGTGATTAATGATTGAAGCAGATAAAACCTTCTAAGCTTGACTGTGAGTTACTGTTTATCCATGAAACGCAGGGAATACCTCAATTACATTTCGCTATCAAAACCGGCAAGAACATGGAGGCTAAGTTCGGAAACAGCAGAATTGATGTCTTCTATGTGCAAGAGTTGCGAGTGATGTACCGGAAGGCAATTACATTATACTGTACCTATCTTCGTTGCTTCACGTGTGCGTGTAAATATATCTACGGTATGGGACTTCTACGATACTAATATCACTTTTTTGGTGTCAAAACATTATCATTCCTCTCTATCAGCATTATTATAACGATTATGGCGGTTAAACATCTTGTTTTCTTCGGATCTTGTTTCCTTCAGATGCCAAGTGTCGTTGAATCTCTGCGTAAAAATCACGAAGAAAGATTAGTATGAATTTAGCACGAACGGGCAAAGGTACGGAGACTCGATACTTGCTGGCACTCACTTGGACGTCCTTTTAATCTTTATTCTTTCATATCATAGTTCACATTCACTATCTGCAGAGTAGTGCTCGTTCATTCAGCCAGGCTATACTTGCAAGCTATAGTACAAAGAAGTACTGGGCTCGCTTTGACTTCCGCATTCCGCAAGGAATTATCTGAATTTTGGCGCAGCCACCTCGTTAGGAGCCTCCTGTAGTGATTGATGAGGGTCTTTCTTTGCTTCTTCGACGGCACGGCGCAATGGCACGGCGCGTATCTTTGAATCATGTCATCACGTGGCATGATGCACGGAGCAAACGGGTACACGTATTCTGCCCACCTTCTATCCTCCTTCTACTTATAATTATTGATAACAACGAGCGAAGTGTATATAACCTTCAGTAACATCATTAGTTATACATCATAAGTGCTCGGCGGCTGTTCTCAAGAGATGTCAGCTGATTTGCACACCCACGATTATTCTGAAGAGATTCGCGCCACCATCAGTATTTTAGGTGCGCCTTTCGAGCATCCAGCGTGAACGTGTTATCCCTTTAGAGGCAACCATCTCAACACTCACGCCAGTACGCCAGTAGGCTCAACCTGCTCTCCCTCATCCTCCTCTTGCTGCTTACACTCCAAAATGGATTAACTCTCGCTTTCCACCATCGTTTCTTTTATCCATGCCCTCTATCCCCTGAACTCAGGTTCAGCGCGAATTTGAGTGAATATGCTTTCTCACCTTCACGCTTATAGCGTGATACTATTGGCGGTGAGCACATTCGCCCGAAGTCAACCGCTACTGCATACCAAGTCTGTCGTGCCGAGCCGTATCCCGAGTACGGGCTTCGTTGCCGATGTGGGCGACGAGAAGATGAATGAGTTCATGTTAGGTTCAACAGCTGCGCTAGCTACCGGCCCTCGCTTCAGCTATACTGCGGCAGGAGGCCACTCAGAGCGGCGCCTCGTAACGCCCATCATTGGCACGGCGTCGCTGCAGACTGCAATTGGAGTCTGGTGCCAGAACTCAACACTTGCTACGGAAATCTATGGAGACATTTCGACTTGGTGCGTCAAAACTAGATTTTATAACTGCTAGAAGTGTAGTCCGCTCGTAGATACCATTTCCCTCCCCCCACACACACTTCTTCTCTCGCAACCCTAACCCTTTAAGCCTCCTTTATCTCTCCCCCCTTCATCTACGTAAGTTGTGACCATTCGTATCCATTAAAACACTTCGATTTCGTTTTTTTTTTTTTAATGATCGTTGAATTTGGTTCGGGGAGATCATGAATCACAAGTTGGAGATGTTCTGTAAATCTTTTCATTCCGTGGGTGTCTCTATTCCATTCGCATTCGTTCATCTCTTTCATTTTTTGCATTTTTATTTAAATGAACCGCCCCTTCATATGAAACTTACAGTTTTTGTTATTTTTTGTACTATACATACAATTTTAGTTGCCCTTACCCTCTCCTCTCATCCTCCTGCTCTTCTCGCTCTCTCATTACCTCCCTCCTCTCTCCTCCACTCACTTGCTATATATTCTGCGCTTCCTCCTCTTCTCCCCTCCCTCCGTTCTTCCTTCTTTCCCTTGTTCCTTATCTACCCCCTTATTTCATTTCTTCTTTTCATACGAACAGGGACACCAGCAGCGTAGACGACATGAGTCATCTTGTGGAATCTTGTTCCACGAACAGCAACTTCAACGACGACATCGGCGCATGGGATGTGTCCAGCGTCACCGATATGGAGAGCATGTTCTACAGAGCGTTCTCCTTCAACCAAGCCTTGGCCGCATGGGACGTGTCCAGCGTGACCGATATGTTTTACATGTTCTACGACGCGCAAGCCTTCAATCAAGCCTTGGCCGCGTGGGATGTATCCAGCGTGACCGATATGATGCACATGTTCGACTCCGCAACAGTCTTCAATCAAGCCTTGGCTACATGGGATGTGTCCAGCGTGACCGATATGGGTGGCATCTTCTGGTACGCGTCTGCCTTCAATCAACCCTTGGCTACATGGGATGTGTCCAGCGTGACCAGTATGGGTGGCATGTTCTACTACGCGTATGCCTTCAATCAAGTGCTGTGCTGGGACATGTGGGGGGTCGCCACCGGTAACATGTTTTATGGCAGCGGCACCACTTACGGGGCTGCTTTTTACAACCCTGCGTGCCCCTTCGTGCCCATCACCGACTCGTCGTCGCTACGGACTGCGATTGGAGTCTGGTGCCAGAACTCAACTTATGCCGCGGATAATTATGGAGACATTTCGACTTGGTGCGTCAAAAACTGCTCTTGAATGGCCTCCCCGTTCTTTTGCAATTATGCCTGACTTCACGTTGCATCCTTCTCTCCGCTCCTGCAGCATTTTTCATTCGCATTTACATACCTCTTTCTTTCTTTGCATTTTGAGGTTTGCCCCTCCACATTAAGAATCCATCAATGGATGTCGTTTTGTAGCACTTTTCAAGTGTATTTTTTGAAACTCTCTTTCCTGCTCTTTCCATTCTTCTCATCTCCCTCCCTTCTTTCCTCCCTTGCGAACTTTTTGTCTCTTT
>Ga0307982_1000860_pt1 | contig 24317 bp, 20 predicted proteins | sample OrgLakmetagen989_FD_201847 | JGI IMG/M metagenome (GOLD analysis project Ga0307982, IMG submission 201847) | Saline water microbial communities from Organic Lake, Antarctica - #989 | ecosystem: Environmental > Aquatic > Non-marine Saline and Alkaline > Saline | place: Antarctica: Organic Lake...
TAATTTCGTATTATTACATAGTCTAGTAACTGCTGGACACTATAATGATCATTGTAGAGGAGGATATAGTGCTTTTTTAGATACTCTACATTCGAAATACTATCTAGACGCTATGTTTGAAAACATCTCAGAATTTGAGAAAATAATTGATGACATAGGCATATTAAATAAGTTTATATTTGGTAAATGCTTAACCCATATAAAAGAATTGGTTAGTACAAATACAACAAATGATATTAAAAGCATATTTAAAAATTTCATGAACAGTATAGTAATAACTATATTAGCCAACACGTTTGAATTTGATATAAATGCAAAAGGAAGATGTAGCTCTGTACATAAAGATGGTACACAAATAAAACGAGATGACCAACGTTTTTTCAAACCTAAATATATAAAATTACATACTAACATTGACGCACTATTTAACGTGGTGTTTCCGCTCATCCTAACAACTAATGATATGTATTTTGATGCTAATATTAGTAATATGTCACATTACTATAATAAACAATATAATATAAGTTTAAATTCTATGTTAGAATTTGAAGACTTACCGGGTTTTAATAATTTAAAACTTACAACGGAACCACCTAGCCAATCAGTTCCACCAGTTACACCACTAGTTACACCACCAGCTAATTCAGATGTACAAAAAGAAGGGAACACTATTAAAATTGCAACTTCTAATTTATATATTAATGTACCACACATAAATTGTACTAGCTTAAACTATACTACATTAAAAGGTGTCAAAGACGATAATCTTAATAAAAGAAGGTTATATCTAAAACATTTTATAACTGATGTTATTGATGCCGATATAACACTAACACAGGAATCTGGCAATATCGATGAATATATAAAACCCCCGGCGTATGAATATGCTATTAGTGGTGTAGGTGATGAAATAGGTGGTTTATTTATTAAAAACAAATATTTTGAAAAACATAATAGTGTTAATGACGATAGAAGTATCAAAGGAATATATAAAGTTAACCATAAATTAGGTGATAAATGTAAGACACCCCGTAATGCAATTGGTATAAAATATAATCATACATTGTTTGATGATAATGATGATACTATAGAAATAAATATTGCTAATTTTCATCTATGTGGTGGTAAAGTTGATGATCTCACACACATCAAAACAATAAATGTTCCAAATATATTAGCCAAACTATATTTATTAATTGAGACCTGTGAAGTAAATACACCTAATATTATTGTTGGTGATTTTAATTCAGATGTTAATATGTATATTTATATTAAGGGAGAACACGGAGATATTATTGAATATATAAATAACAATATAATTAAAAATATAATTAACAATATAAAAATAGATACAACTAACAAAACATTTACCCTAAATACTAATAATACAACTAGTACTATAAATGATGATATTATAAAAGAAGTTATAGAACAATTAACAAGCATTTCAACAAATGATACGTTTCTTAAAGAATTTGATATTGCTGTAAAATATTGTAATCTAAAAAATTTAGAATTAAATTTTGAAGCATATATATTATGGAATATATTACCCTACATATATTTAATAGATAATAAAAAATATAAATTAGTGACGGATTACAAATTTATTGAAAATAAAGGTACAAACGGAGTATACTTTAACAGTAAAACAGATGCTACAAATCGCAATACGAGTTATTATGATAATACAACAGATGTAATATTATACGATAATAGTATAGATAAGAATTTTACTATTGAGGATGCGACACAATACCCAACTTTTAAAGCTTATCATATAGATGGTCCACCAAATGTAGAGGGAATTTCAGACCATGATGCCCTATCTATAACGCTAGTACCAAGAAAAGACATGGTCGGCACAGGATACCCTAGCTCAGACATCCCAAAAAATAAAACAGGTGGTGCTATTGTATCAGTAAGTAATACCCTTACCCCCACAAGTAATACCCTTAGCCCACACCATCGTAATGTTAGTAACCCGTATCAATTAGGCGGTGTTGATGAGAATAAAACACGAAGTGTAGCCAATATATTAGATACGAATAAAACACAATCTGAAAGGTTGTATGTCATATTTAAGAAGTATGTTACTAGGACAATTAAAATAAATAGTAGTGGTGCAATGAATTTAAATATTATGGAAGATATATGTGGTATTAAAGCTAATATGAATAATGCATGTGATATATACATAAAAATAAATAACATTATAACCACATATAATGAATACATAAACAGTGATGTCAAGTTATTACCGGCCATACTATATCTAGGAATAAAGCATTATCTAGATGATGCCTCTAAACAATTAGAAGATGAAACAAATACAGACCGTAAAATACAGACAGTTGTGCAAGATTTGATTAATAACCCAAATAGTTTACCAGCAAGTATATTGAATACAATAACCATTGGTATGGGTAATATAGAAAATAGAATACCTTTACGGAAAGACTATATAGCAGCTATTCCACGAAAAGTATTAACAAATGAATCACAACAAGCAAATATTAAAGAAGTTAATATGGAAGGTGATACGGACGCTTAAGCGGGTGGGCTACATGCTCCATAGATAGCCAATGCGGCCATACTACTTTCTTCATAATCGCTAGCATCCATATCTTCCATAGGTACTTGCATACGACCTCTCCGTATTTCACCGGGGACCACATATTTTTCATTTAATTTTTCCAAATCGCATAATCCAAAACCTCTAAGTTTGTTCCCATATAGTCTAGCACATTTGTTCATCCCAGCCTGCCTAGATTCCTTTGATTCTTCTCCATTATCCTCTCGGCCATCATAATCAGGGTGTACTTTACCTGTGCTAAACACTTGCATTGGCGGTAATGTATTTAAATATTGATTCGCCACCGCAAACGCCGCATCAAACTCTGTATTAATCCCGGTACCTGGTTCTGGTCGAACACACCCCCATTGACCCCGATGCGTGAATATTTGGAATCCAGGATTACGGCTATTTTGTTGGCATCGGCTAAATGTGGCATCATAGCAACCATCACTTACGTCATAGTGATGGTCATGTTCATCAATAGCCGCCGCTGTTAGATATGCATTATCAAATTTTTTACGTAAATTACCTGTGGCATCTAATATTTGGTTGCCAATATCACTACCACCATTTCCATGACCTATCCTAGCCCCTCCACCATCCATACCACTAAACCCTTCGCTGATACCATCCGTACCAGTGGCATCCATTGAATTATCGATAACATTAACTTTTAAGCTAGGTACCAAAGCAATACCATGCCCAGATAACCAACGTTGGATATCGTCAAATGTACGGGGTCCGGTGTGTTCTTCTGTACTAGCTTGGCTGCCATCCGGATTATATTTAACTAAACGAATAGTGGGTACGCCATCAATTTTAGCAGCTTGGCATTTATCATTAGCATCTTCGCAATTAATCTCATCATAGCGAATAGCACCGGTTTTCAATGGTAGGGCAGCTACTACTTCATACCAAATAGGTAAAAGGGCTTGAGTATGAGGGCAAGTCATACGGTAGTATACTTGTAATACAGGACTAGGGGTTGACCTTCCAGGGTTAGGTGTAGAAGTAAAGTCTTCAATATTAGCACTAGTAGTAGCAGTAGCAGTAGCAGTAGCAGTAGTAGCAGTAGTAGAAGTAGCAGTAATATTGGGTAGTGTGGTGATGGTGGATGGAAAGGGTTGATCGCCGCTATATTTATGCCAAACGGATTGAGGGTCGGTTGCTAGATCGGAGGTGGTAGAGTCGGAGGATTTGGAGGGTAGGCGACCAAGGTGACGTGTTTGGAACACGAGGGGTTGGGGGGAGGAGTTGATACCGGTAAGGAGATTATCGGCATTAACGGTATCAATACCGCCTAATTTGCGATTGACGGAAATGGCGCTTTCTTCTTCTATTTCGGCGATTTCATTTGAGGCCATATCTTTAGCGAGCAGAGTGAGATGTTGTTTAAGGGGTACACGTGTAATATATAGGACAGCTATAAACGCTAGCATGATATAAACAATAACGGTCCATTTATCAGTAAGGAAGCGTATTAGAACATTTAGGAGCATAAGAGGGGAAACCCCGACCATTGTATTTGATATTTAGTATTTGGTGGATATTTAGTATTTGGTGGATATTTAGTGTATATGTATATGTATTTGATATTTAGTATTTGATTTGGTATAAGCTAGCTATAGTATATAGTTGTTTTAATATAGTATGGTATAAATTATGGTATATATATATTATGGTATATCTAGATTGTATTTTATATTTTGATGTATAGTATGTGATGTATAGTATTATCTAGATAATAGAATTTATTAAATCAGCAAAAAATGTCAAAAAATGTCAAAAAATGTTATTTACATTATATATATTGTATATCCAGTAGACTATAACAGTTAGATACATACAAACAAATACATAAACGTAAATACAAATACATAAACATACAAACAAATACATAAACATACAAACAAATACAAACAAATACAAACAAATACAAACAAATACATAAAAATACAAACATATATATAATCACAATACAGCAACTAGATAAACAGCAACTAGATAAACAATAAAATGAATTACGATAAGCCAAGCCATAGGGAAGTATTGCCATCATATTTGTCAGAAGATAACCGGCGTGTATTGTTAAGTTTGAATTTCAACACTAAGGATATATGGCATTGTTGGAAATCGCATCCGGAAACAGCCAAGATAAAGGGTAAGTGTACGGCATGTGGTATGGAGACTAGGATACCACCATATTTGATTAAGTTTAATAAACAATGTAATTATCAAAAGGATCCAGATAAGCCACACGCAATGTTTATATATGCTAAAACGTTAGCGGAGATGGAAGAAATAAACCCACAAAAAATCCAGTACACCACAACCAACCAAAAAACCACAATAACAACGGTAAATATGGAAGATGGTAGCAATAATATTGGAGATATGGATACAATGGAAGATACCTATGACGATGGGCAGCAGAGTGCAAAGAGGGTTGCAAGGATGCCAGAAGTGGATTTGATAAGGGCAATGGAGATGCTAGAGACAACAATTGAGAAAGCGAAGAGTAGAGAGAGGGGAAAGCTATTGGTACCGGTATGTTTTGAATGTTATTTGAGGGCTATAGAGGAGGTGGAGAGGGATGGGTATAGGATGCCATCTATATATAATGTACCGGAATTGGAAGAAAAGAAAAAATCAATACATCATAGTAAGATAAGTGAACTATCGGGAGTGGAACTGGGTATTATTATATTGGAGAGGTTGCATAATAGATTGGGATGGTGTACATTGTCGGGGTCTAGACATTGTATAAATGTTAAAAAGGTGGGAAAGGATGGAAAGGGAGGATATAAGGTATGTGGTAAGAGGCGTTGTGCAATTAGACCGGAGACGATGAAGGGTGAGTTAATGAGGAATGATTATTATTGTTTGGAGCATAGGGATGGGCATACAGATGTGGAGCCACCGAGTAAATATTATGGAATGTTTAGGAATTTACCGGCATTCTAGGTATAATTATTGAATATTAACATATAGATATACACTAGCACACTAGCATACCAACTTGGTAGTTTAATTTATTTTTATAGTTATAATTTGATATTTTATTTTTAAATGTGATATGATCTGATGTCTTATACGTGGTAGGTGATGTGTTATGATGTCTTATACATGGCAGGTAATGTCTTATACGTGATATGTTGCAATGTCTTATTTATTATATGGCATTGCATTACGGAAGAATACTATATTTTTTTTAGAATTACGGTTATGGTTATTGGTAGAGCGGGGAGTATGTATTTTGGTTATTTCTTGAGGTGTATTGGGTTGGGGTAATTCTTCTAGACCGGACATATCTAGATCATCTATCATAGTGTTAGGTGTTGATTTTTGAGGAGTCACAATATCTTCAACCGTTTCTTCTTGTTGTTGCATTTCGTCATCTAGATATGATACATCAACATCTTCAAGTGATTCAATGGGTTCCACATTATCGTCGATATCTTCGTTTTGGGTGGTATCGCCTTTAATTTCAGCCTGTGGTATTTCATTAACTATATATTGGCTAGCTATACTATCTATATTAGCAATATTATCTTTACTATCATTATTACTTTCTTCAACTAGGTCTTCATGGTTTGACTCAAGTGATTCATTATCTTGTTGTTCGGCTTCATCTAGATTGGTAGTATTAGATTCATTATCTTGTTGTTCGGCTTCATCTAGATTGGTAGTATTAGATTCATTATCTTGTTGTTCAGCTTCATCTAGATTGGTGGTGGGTGATTTGGCTTCATCTAGATTGGTGGTGGGTGATTTGGCTTCATCTAGATTGGTGGTGGGTGATTCGGTGGCAGATGGTTCAGGTAATTTAGATGATTTAGCAGGGGGTGTTTCAAGTATATCATATTCAAATTCGTCATCATCGTCAAAAACGAGATCGGGAACATTAGTAGAAGATGGAACGGGTGGAGATTTGGGGGATGGTGGTGGTGTAGGAGATTTGGGGGAGGAGGTGGGCGGAGGAGTGACAATGGGTGTTGAGGGCCGGGGGGGTGGTGGGCCATGTAGATCAAGGTATTTGGTAACAATATCGTTGATGGGTAGATGACGTCGAAGGGTATAGAGGGATTGGGTGCGGATAAGGGAGCGGACTTCGCGTAGATTTTTTTGATATTCATAGGAGTCGACATGATCAGAGAGGAGATAGGGTGCTTTGTATAGTTCGCGAGAAATATCGAGGTAGGCGGAGTGTACAAACTGGGAGCCGGTGGGAACGCGAAGATCGAGTTTGGCATTGTAAAGTTTATGATGAACGCTGGAGAGTGTTTTGATATGGACAATATAGAGTACTTTAATGAGTTCATCTAGATAGTTACAATTACTAGTTTTGCAAACATGTTGATAGTGACGGGTGATTTCACGAGTACTCCATTTCGCAATACGTTCTAATTTGTCTTGAAAAACCATCAATACATTGGTTGGTGTATTTTCTTGTTGGCAGAGGTCTTTGGAGTCATTGTATATATTTTTAAGTTGGAAAAAAATGGGTTCTTCGAGAATATCTAGGAGTCGATCTGTATAATCTTTTTTGGCTTCTATCATCAATTCGATGGTTGGTATAATGGGTTTGTCGGTATTATTTGCCATATTTACTATATTTGCTATATGTACTATATTTATTATATTTACTATATTTACTATTAAGGTACTATAGAGTATATGTTATATGTTATATGTTATATGTTATATGTTATATGTTATATGTATAAATTAAGTTATTAATAATCAATAAAAATAAAAGGAATGTCTAGGCGCGCAAACTAACGACCGCCACCAACAACAGGGTGAGTATAAAGAGCAGATCCAAATGAGGGATCAGCAGGCCCAACACCTTTTGGGCAATCATTTATTGGGCTAACAACGGGTAAGCCACCTATTTTACATCCTGTTGCGACATCTAAGCGATAATTGCCACCAGCCCCTTTTTGATGGCGCTTTGTACGTTTGAGAGTTTTAGTGCGCTTGGTACGTTTAGGTGTTTTAGTGCGCTTGGTACGTTTAGGTGTTTTAGTGTGTGTAGTGCGCTTAGATGATTTAGCAACTTTGGTGCGTTTGGATGGTTTAGTTTTTTTTGTTTTACCAAATAAAAGCTTGCGAAAATTAATTAGAGCCATTTATATTATTAATATTAATATAATTAATATAATTAATATAATTATTGGTGGACTGTACTATATTGGTATATTAGGTATACGGGATATACTGGAGTGTGGTTATAGGTTATAGGTTATAGGTTATCTTTTTATTTATGTATGTATATTTTTATTTCTAGATATGTCTAGATATATTATAAATGTTATAAAAATGAATTATGTAAAAGATATAAACATATTTAATAATATTTATAATATATTTAAACATATACACACATATAGACATATACACACATATAGACATATACACACATTTAGACATATACACACATATAGATCTAGACATATACACACATATAGACATCTAGACATCTAGACATATAGCTATTGCAGATATAGGCAAAGTTATGGATAATAAAGCGAATATGGAGCTAGATACTGAGATACTACAGCAAAATATAATAAGGCAATATATGATATATCAGGGTGGAAGGATAATAAATAAGTTACATAAATTATATCCTGAAGAATTCAACAAAATGAAAATGGATTTAGAATTAGAAATATTGCAAAAATATCTTAATAAGTGTAACATAACTATTAATACGGAAGAGGCGATTAATAATATGTTATCACAAAGATCAAAACGAGCAAATAAAGCAAGTGTTAATAGACCAATATTGGAGGATAATGCAAGATGTTGTGCAAGAGTATGGGATATTAAGTGTATTAAAATAGTGGATAAGGATGGTAAGTATGTAAATTATGGCAGGCGTTGTACTAGACCCAGAATAGCAAAAAAACATGGAGATAAGGTGGTTTATTTGGGTGATTATTGTAATATGCATAAGAGAAAGCCTAGCCATGGTGATTTTAGGGAACCAAATGTGCCAAAATATTTAGAGAATCATTTTGAAAATGCAGCAATTAGGTTTGGAAGTGGTTGTATAGTACATATTTAGGTTTAGGTTTAGGTTTAGGTTTAGATATTTATGGTTGGATTTATTAAGGGTGTTTGTGTTATTTTTTTGTTATTTATATATGTGTATTTATGTATTTAAGAAAATATATGCTAGATATGAAAACAAAAAATATGAAACATATTACGGCGCCTGTTAAGGGTGGCGAACTTCGTAATTGTTATTAATGCAGCACTAGCTGCTCAGTCTCAGTCTCAGTCTCAGTCTCAGTCTCAGTCTCAGGTGGCGGCTGACTTATCCACTTAGGGTGGACGTTATCCGCGGATGCTATTGTGGGGTATGGAACCTCTCAGATAGCACCAGCTTAAGTGGTGTCAACAGCATAGGTACAGAAGATGCTCACAACGATGCTGTGCCCAAAGAGAATCGCGGTGCAAATCTTTGGAAAGATCAGGTCGTGGTTTGGAAATGCGCTTGAAGCATCCAGCTCAATCATCTCGACTTCCGTGATTCTGCTAATGACGGTACTTGGACGCACTATCAAGGTTTTGTCGGTTGTGACAGTCCTGTGAATTTCAAGAAGATCGTTCATGATGTTAATTGCCTCTTCCTGAAGATCGGAAATGTCAGAAGCCGCACCGGCCTCTGAAACAACTGATGTCTCGGAAACCGCATAGGCTTCAGCAACTGTCTTGTTGTAGCCATCCGAGTTGTATGCAGCAGCATCCTCTTCGGTTACACTAAGTTCTTCCCAATCGTCGGCAACAATGGCCGGAGTCTCAACAACCACGGGGGTCGGAGTCTCAACAACCACATGGGCCGGAGTCTCAACAACCACGGGGGTCGGAGTCTCAACAACCACATGGGCCGGAGTCTCAACAACCTCAATGGCCGGAGTCTCAACAACCACGGGGGCCGGAGTCTCAACAACCACAGGGGCCGGAGTCTCAACAACCACAGGGGTCGGAGCCTCAACCTCAAGGGCCGGAGCCGGAGTCTCAACGACCACAGGGGCCGGAGTCTCAACAACCACGGGGGTCGGAGTCTCAACAACCACGGGGGCTGGAGGGGCTGGCATGGTACGTGGCCATGCGCTTTGCGGGACAGTTCCAGTGGTTGTTGCCTTACCAATGGCTGGAAAGGCGGTATTGTCAAAAACGTTGGGGGAGGCCTGGGGCTTGGCCGAAGCAACTGCTGCATCACGAAGTTTGGCTAACTCTTGAATCCCGTTGGAAACGTGAAGTCTGGCAACCTCAATGTATGAGAGAGGAGCAACAAATGTCTTGGTAAGATCTTTGGTAGGCTTCTTGGCAAGCTTCTTGGTAGCCTTCTTGGTAGGCTTCTTGGTAGGTTCCTCGGTAGGTTCCTCGGTAGGCTTGAGAGCAACAGGCGAGGGACAGGGTGTCTTATCAACGGGGAGGGTTGAGAAGCCGTTGTTGGTGACGGGAGTCACATTTTCAACGGGGAGGGTTGAGAAGCCGTTGTTGGTGACGGAAGTCACATTTTCAACGGGGGCGGAGTCAGGCACGTAGTCAGTGGCATATTTGAGACACCTGTTAATGGCAAATGGGGTGCCATCACTGATGATCTTTTGAACTTCTTCGACGATGTAGGCGAGATGTCCGTTAGTATCGGCATGAATGCCCGCAATGTACTGACGGATGCTGACCTTGAAGATAAGCTTTTTGTCGACCGCATCAATGGCGATGTCGATAGTAATTTTGCTTACGCGAGAAGCAAAGCGGTGAACGCGAGTCTCTCCGATTTTTCGGAAAAATTCAGTTGACGCCAGCCAACTCGACCAAGCATCGCGCTGTGTATTGTTGTACATACTGGTGTCAACTTCGAACTCTTGGTTCAAAAGGAAGACGAATGAAGTACTAATGAATTCGTCCATCGCATCAGATGTGGCGGCCTCGACGATGATCTTGAATGGCCCAACGACGTTGCCATCCTTGGATGAAATCTGTCCTTCAGCGTTGATTGCCTTGATACCAACGCTAGGTATCTTCTTCATCTGGTTGAAACGCTTGACAGCTGAGATGAAAGTGTGAATCTCAGAATCACCAAAGAAATCGGGAACTTCATACTTGAACTGCCACGGAGTTCGGGGGTGAGCGGCACGAGATGTGCGAGCGGCACGAGGTGTGCGAGGTGTGCGCCAATTGTCAGAGGAATCGTTGGACATGGTGAGGGTTGAGAGAAGGGGGAGTGAGAGTCTGTATCCTGGTGATATTAAATATCAGTAGGTTACAGAGAAAGTAATATATAAATATATAATAATAAAAAAAACATTTTTTTACAAAAAATCCAAAATTACCGAAAAACACATATATATATATAAATATGTGTAGATATAAATATGTGTTGATATATCGCATCCATTTATATATTATATTTTGTATAGCTAGAGCTAGACATTGATTTTATATATTATATATTATATATTGTTAGCATGGCACTATACGTTGTTTAATATTAGACCCAACCATGATATTCCGATTAGTAACATTATTAAATATTTTTTCACCCCCAGCATTGGCAAGAGGATTTCCAGCCATATAAGTACAGCTAGGATCCCCACCATTTTTGCTACCATATGCAGCTTCCCATTTGGCACTTGGTGATTGGCTCATATTAAAACAAGTATTCGGATCGGCAATATGATGATATCGGCCTTGGAAGGTAGGTCGTTGTTTTTCGTGACCTTCGCATTGGAACCATTCGGTAGGTTTTTTAGATGCTTGTTGTCCCATAGATCCAATATACGGATCAACAGTACTATAGTCGTTAATAAGGGTGCGTTTATGACAGTATAGGCCACCATGAGTGGCAGTGGCGGGATGTTGTTTATAGTTGTCGTAGAAGCATTTGTCATCGATATGATTGATACGTTTAAGTTCGCTATCGAGGTCGATATTGCGGCTATAACCGGTTTGGAGAGATGAGGCATCGGAAAGGTTGCGGACATTAAAAGGTTCGGCGCAACTAGGGTCATTATTAATAACTAGCATACTATGATCTATAGTAAAAGAGTAGACGTCACGATTTTGTTGGAGTAGTTTGTCATCAGCTAGTATAAAGTGGGAATATTTATAGACAGAATTTTCAACAGCTTGTTGTTCAAATTGGCGATGGAGCATATTATTAGTGGCATAGGGATCGGTACGGAGCATGGCAGTTTCCCAACCCATATTGTTAGGTACCCTAGGGTTAACGGTTTTAAAGCCAAATTGAGGAGTAGTCATTATTAAAGGTGTTGTGATTGTATATGTATATATATTGTGGGAGTGTATATGTATTTATTGTAATGTATATTGTGGGGATATATTAAGTATGCAGTGATGTTATGTATATAGTTATTTTATGTATATGTATATATAGTTATTTATTATATATATAAAAATATAAAACTGTATATTATTTATTAAATTTAGCTAGCATATATATATATATTATTTATTACAAAACAGGTATAAGATAGATAGAATAAACAGAATAAACAGAATAGCTAGAATAAATATATATATATAGATTGTAAATATAATATTGATTGGAGATAATTAGGTATAATTAGGTAAAATTAGGTATAATTAGGTAAAATTAGGTAAAATTAATATTTAAAAAGGCGAACATGGAGGGTAAATTTGAAAAGAAAATATCATATTCAAAGGATATTGTGGGTCAGGTAATGGGAAAAAACAAGAGGAACATTAATAAGTTAAAGGCTAGATATTCGGGAGTTAAGATTATAAATAAGAGTAATGGTAAGGAAAATAGTAATAATGATGGTCCATATTTTATATTATATGGATCATCAGTGGAAGAATTAAACAAATGTGTTAATGATTTAGAAAAACAAATTATCAATGCAAGGGACACAGTGTATAATATGAACATACAGAAACGAGTGGATCGCGAATTACAGCGTGCTAAGCGAAAGGCGGAGGTAGAAAGAAATATTAGGGATAAGATTATTAAGGAATTAGCTGAGCAAGATAAAGTGAAAGACACAAAAAGTGCAAAGAATATAGATCTATCAAAGGATGATATTGTGAAGTGTATTAGGTCAACAAATCCGTTTAGTGCGTTAATGGATGCAGAGGATGAAGAAGATGAAAGTGACTACCAAAGTGAAAATGATGATATTGAACAAGATACAATAAATGCATAGGATGATGTTAATACTATATAAAAAGCAAGACCATAGTAGAGATATAGTATGGGTATAAATAAGATTATTTATTATTAATTATTTAAGAATAATAGATATGGTCCAATGTGAGAGAAAGGCTAGACCAATACCAATTATGGCACCAACTATGACTTGTTGAATAGTATGACATTTATCAATAGATATGCGGCTATAGCTTACTAGGCTAGCAAAGGCAATTAATAATAAGGATAAGATAACAATAATAATAGGATGTTTAGTAATAATATTATCAGTAAAATATATATTATTATGTGTATTGAGATTATCAGTGGAATTAGAATTAGTGTGTAATTTATAATAACGGCATAGTTCTAGAATAATAAATGTAGCAAAGAACCATGCATGTTGGCTGTGACCGCTAGGCATACCAAAGGTAATGGCGGGAGTATTTGGCCATTTAAGAAATGTTGCACAATTAGTGGCACCGGGTGGTCTAGAGCCAAAGCCTAAAATGGGTAATTTATCGATATTAAGTTGATTATATATAAATTTGAAACCAATTTTAGAGACACCATTAATTACAAAATTGATACAGTACGATAGCAAAAATAATAGGTTACGTAGGTTTGGATAGCTAATTGATAGAATAAGTGTGTAAAACAATACGAGGAATGGTGTAGCCCTTATGGACGACCAAAACAAAGTTTGACGTATGGGATTAATAGTCATATTTGTGGATTATGATTTATGATATGTTATATATTTTAATATGTATTATATGTGTATATAGTTATTATTTTATGTGTATATAGTTATTATTTTAATATGTATTATATGTGTATATAGTTATTATTTTATTTATGTGATTATATATATTTATTAAAATGGATTATAAAATATTTAAATATAAATTAAATATGTTATAATTTTAAACTGTCAATTTGATTAAGTAATAACAAAAATACCTAAATACCTAAATAAGTTTAATGTAGAAAAATGGTAAATATAAATAAAAAATCGGTGTAAAATTGTGGACATATGTGCTAGGGCTAATAGCAATTATATTAATACTAGTACCAATAATATATTGCGAAATATATTTCATATATAAACACATAATAATAAGAAGGCGAGCATTGATAGAAGAGTATGGTAAAAGTTGGGTAGTAATAACGGGAGGTAGTGCGGGAATAGGTGAAAAGCTAGCATATGAATTAGCAGCGGAAGGATTCGACATATGTATTATAGGTTCCAAAAATAGTCTAAATATGTTATAATCCATTTTAATAAATATAAATAATAGATGGGGTGTAAAGACCAATTTTATATAAAAGGACTTTAACATATCACATTTGAATAATTTTTTCAAGGATATAGAGGAGTGGATCAACAGTAATAATGTATCAATATTAATAAACAATGTGGGTCATAGGGTTGCGGTATTAGATTACACGAAGATGGACAGGAATGAAATAAAAAATACGATAATGTGTGGAACGATACCGAAAAGTATATTGACACAGATAGCGATAAATAAGTTTATATCTAGAGTTGGTGGACATAGAACATGGATAATAAATATAACGGCGCAATGTTTTACATATAATATGGGATTGGGTGTAATGTATAAGCCGGGGATTACGGTGCCATATTTGGCATGTTATGAGGCAGCAAATGCATATGGGTATTATCATAGCGAAAGTATATTGGAGGAGATTAGGATTAAAAAGCAAGGTGACAAAAGATATAAAAAAATAGAGATATTAAACATTACGCCAGGGGCGGTAATTACGGATAGGACAAAGGCGGCAATGGATTGGATACCATTTAGCTGTACTGATAGTATATTTGCTAGGAATATAGTAAAGTTGATAGGAAATTTAGAGGGCCAACAGTGTGCATATTGGGGTCATGAGTTAAGTAATATAGTTATGTTAATTGCGCCATTTTTAAGGAGACATATGCCAAGATATGTGGGATATAATATAGCGATAGGACAAAATAGCAAATAAGCGGGTGGTAGATAATATGGCAGAAAATATGACAGAAAATATAATACTAGATACTAGATGCAATGATATGATAAAATTGAATTTAGCGATATGTAGAATATATATGATATATATAATAACTAAAATAACTAGACACTAAACAGCAACTAATACATAATATAAAACAACATCTAGCATCCAAATATTAAGCAACTAACATCTAGCATCCAAATATTAAGCAACTAACATCTAGCATCCAAATATTAAGCAACTAACATCTAGCATCCAAATATTAAGCAAAATAATATAAATTAACGATGTCGGATAGTGATAAGAGAGTGGCAAAGGATGGAGTAACATTGGAGGTGAAGGGTAGAAACGCGGTATTAGATTCGAGGCAATTTAAGTTATCATATGATCCAGCAAAGAACAAAACGAGTCCATTATTGAATAAGTTTATGTTGGCACTTATATTGGGAAAGCGTGCCACACAGATTGGAGCAGGAGCGCCGCCAATGATAGTTGTTCCAGAGGGTGTGACGGATGTAAAGGAGATAGCAAAGCTGGAGTTAAAGGCAAAGAAGACGCCATATATAGTGGAGGTGGATACGGGGAATGGGAATTTAGAGTATTGGCGTATAAGGGATATGATTGTTAATATTGAGTAGCTAAAGTATTGTAGTATGGTGGAATATATTTAGGGTTTTTCATGATATATATTGGATATTGGATATTGTAATTTATTTTTTTGTAATTTTTGTGGTTTTATTTAGTTATAAAAATATTTTAGACATTTTAGACATTTTAGACATTTTAGACATTTTAGACATTTTAGACATTTTAGACATTTTAGACATTTTAGACATTTTAGACATTTTAGACACTTAAATAAATGTGTAAAATATCTAAAATATACTAGGTCTATAATAATGATTGTATAATATTGATATAGAGTAAAATAGGAAAACCAAGATATTACAATATCTAGAAAATATGAACAATCCATATCAGAAGTATAGTATATTGCAGTTATCGGATGAGATTAAGGCAACGGAGGAGGGATATAAGTTTATAACAGTGCCAATGGAATCATTAATAAATGATGAAAGAGGATTAATAAATTTTAAGAATTTGACATTAGGTGGGCATAAGAAACATGATACATTTACGGGGCTAGAGAAGGCAATAACACAGGGTCAAATTGAGCAGGCATGTTATTGGTCGATACAGTTAGTATGTAGTGGTTATATAAATCAGGTATGGGATAGATTGACAGCATATGCGATGAAGAATATAAATATAGCGTCACCAAATATGCCAATGTGGTTGGCGAGTAAGTCTAGGTTATGGATAAGCATGACACATGATAAAAAGGAGTTTGTGAAGGATGGTATATTACACACACGTAATTTGCAGCAATTTAGGAATATAATAGCGGAGATGGTAGTGATGTTATGTCAGACAAGGAAGCGAAAGCTAGATACAGGAGGTGTAAAGATAACGGAGCAGGATTTTATAATAGAGAAGTTTTATAGGAAATGTGTGGCTAGAGACAAGCCATATTTAAAGGGTTTAGTGGGTCCAAATGATACAAAGGAGATAATAGCAGCAGCAAATGAGTTTTACCATTATTTATTAAATAAGGATATTACAAATACATTATATTGGTTACATTGGATATTGAATTGGGAGAAGCAGAATATAAAGCGTTATAAGTCATTTCAGGTACAGGCTAGGCAGATAGAGGGAGTGTCAGATATATACCAGAGGGATGTAATATGGTTAGTGTGGTCAATATTCCATATTGTGCGGCAAAGGATATTGGAAGAGACAAGGAGACAGAATCCAATAATGGGGGATCAGATAACAAAGATAGAGAAGCAGTTGAATGCGTTATGGGATTTGTATATATTGGGATGGAAGCCGGGAAGCAAGGCACGTAAGTTGCCATTATTGATATGGAGTATACAATATATGGTATATCCGTTAGATTGGTCGATTGGAGTTATAATGAACATGGGGGTATATATTAAGGTAGTGGCGAGTATAAACAAGATGTATACAAAGTTAGCTAATACGCAATGCACGGAGCCGCCACCATCATCTATTAGGGGTCAAAATAATGGTCAAAGATATAATGGTATAGATCCATTAACAACGGCGATACAGAATAATTATAAGCCAATGAGTGGGATATCAATGATAGATGCGGTGCCATCACCACCAATGCAAATTAACACACAGATGATGAATATGCAAAGTCCAATATCGTTAGCAACATCGGCAACACTAGCATTAAATGAAAGATCGGCAACATCTATAAATAGCATGAGGGATAGAGTAAAGGGTGTTAGAAAGGCAACAAGGGGTATGAATAGGGAATTAACGGGTGATGAAAGAGCTAGATTGGAGTGGATGACGATTGGATTAGAATAATAAGTTTTTAAATTATAAGCATATATTGCATGATATAGATAGATATAGATATAGATAGATATAGATTGTAAAAAGGTATGTTGAAAAATGAGAAACTATATATTATAATATATAAGTAAATGTGTAATTATTGGCGCCCTTTAGCGGAAAGCCAGCCACCAGGAAAGTAAAGAATATTATAGAATCCAGCAGAGTATAGGTCATTCATTAAATTTTTGGCGGCGGTACATTCAGGGCCGTAACAATATACGATAAGAGGTGTATCGAGGCCGCGACGCAGTAATTTGGGTGCTAGGTCAAGAACAGTTTTACGGAGGACGGTGGAGGACATTTTGGAGGAGTCGGTATGGGATATATTGACATGGGTAGGATCGAGGTTAAATTTGGGGTCGATAGCATTGATAACAAGACGATCGTGGGAATCGGTATGGTATTGGAATTGGGCGCGACTAATTTGGCAGACAACATTTTGTGTAAAAATAACATTATCCCAGCCAGTCATATCAGGTTTACTAACTAGGACATGAACATGATTCATATAGCCTTGTCGTACACCACGTTTAGCGGAGGAGGTACCTTTATGGGCAGTATCTTTATATACTTTAGGGCAATCGAGATGTAATACAGCATGGCCTTTTTTATCTAATTGAACAAGGCCAACATTGGTCATAGGTAGGTAGCCTTGGGGGTAAGATGAGGGTTTGGAGCCGGTAGATATGGAAGCGGGGGAAGAGGCAAAGTAGTAGACTAGGCGACGGGAGTATTTGGGGCCAATATCAAGGGTGACGGATTGGCCACCAGATGTGCGGCCGAGAACGGGTATATGGTGGGGGAAATTGCGCCATTGTTCGGTGGTTTTGGAGAAGAAGGAGGAGGGTTTTTTATTGGTAACGTGGAGACAGGTATCGCAGAGGGGTGGTATGATGGTAGATGATTTATTTTTTTTATCTTTTTTGGATTTGTTATTTAGATTTGTTATCTTATCTGTTTTAGATTTGGTATCTTTTTTGGATTTGGTATCTTTTTTGGATTTGGTATCTTTATTAGATTTGGTATCTTTTTTGGATTTGGTATCTTTTTTGGATTTGGTATCTTTTTTGGATTTGGTATCTTTTTTGGATTTGGTATCTTTATTAGATTTGGTATATTTATTAGATTTGGTATCTAGTTTTGTTTTCTTAGCTTTTTTTGATTTAGAGAGTTGAGAGAGTTTAACCTTTTTGGTTTTATTGGAGCTAGATGATAGGCTGAGGGCTTGAAGGATACGTTTACGAGTGAGTTGCATAGTGATATTATGTATAGTTATTTAATTATTTAATTATTTAATTATTGTATTATTTAATTATTGTATATTATTGTATATTATTATTTAATCATACTATTAATATTATTTAATAATACTATTAATATTATTTAATAATACTATAAGAAAATATATGATATTGCAAAGTTGTTGTAAGCCCATGTGATTATAGGTTTAAAACCGCACAGCTATTGTACAGATATTATAATTACATATGATTAAGTTACATAATTAGGGTGCAAAAGGCTAGTATTGTTGTTATTTATGATAATATGATTACAATTATAATTATAAAAATAGATAGCTAGATGTTGGACGTTATATAATTTATAAATTATATATCATTAACAGGGCTCTGCCCCGTGACCCCGCAGATTTTTTCCAAATTTACGCATTCAAAACCCTATGGAAAAACACGTGGTTTTCTAAGGTAAAAAGAGTAGCAAAAAGTTAGCAGTGTATTTATTGGGAAAAAAGTAGGTGGGGTGCGGGGCAGAGCTTTGATTATATATAGTATTTAGCGCTATATAATTATATAGCTAGCACGTGTTGTTGATTGGTTGATATATTAAAAACTGATATTAATAGCTAGATGTTGTTTATTATATATTTATATAACTATATATTTATATGATTTGGCAATATGTTAAAAAAGGACAAATTACACACAATATTTATGGATATTTGCAGAGATATGCCCACACTCCTCCAAAATTTTACATATACTTATATTCTAATAAATTAGGATATCCAGTATTTTTTAATAACATTTTCAAAATCGGATATATTGTGTGTAATTTGTCCTTTTTTATTTTGGATAATAAAACGACAATGTGAGGGAATTCGAATTGGTTTGTTATTAAATCTATCATACCATAACACTTCTCCATCCTTAAGGCATTTTTCAAATTGTTTGAAGGGTGTTTCTCTAGCAATTTCTAATGCATCAAATTTGTCATATTTACCCCAGTTAGGTAATCCAAATGATATGGATAGTGGTTCTGTTGATTGTTTACAACTATAAATAAATTTTTGAACCATTTTTATTAATAATCGGTTTTCATATGGTGGATTCGCTATATAAAATCCGCTATGATATTTTATTAAATAATAACTGCCATAACTGCCAAAATATTTTTCAATATCATAGAACAGGCTACAAAATTTATCATAATACACGTTAATAGCAGATGCAAAACATTCAAAATTGATATGGTATATATCTCTTAAATAGTCTTTAAGTTTTATTTCCATTGCAAATTGGTGTCCATTGCCGCCTAATGTTTTGTATCTTAATAATAAACAAAATACAATATCATTAAAACTAAGGTTGGAGGGAGAGTTATTATGATTCATTTGGTATCTTTTTTTAAGGTGGTCATATAGTTGTTGGCTACACATTACAGCCATATTAATATTTTCCTTTTTATTAATATATATAAGTTTATCATGTGTTCTTATTGTTTTACCATAATTAAACTTATGATGTTTATGATGTTTATGATGTTTATGATGTTTATGATGTTTATGATGTTTATGGTGTTTACTATTTGTGTTATTTGCGTCATTTAATTTATTATGCAAATATAATAATTCTTCAACAGCATTATCACAATGTTGTGTTAGTTGCATTTTATTAATAATTGTGTTAATTTTGTCATCACTTTTAATTTTACCAAGATATTTAAGTAAATTAGTTATAGTTTCTAATATATTAGCTTTATATGGTATAAAGGGGTCAACTAGATTATATTTATCCATTAAATTAATTGAAACCCACATTGCAAGATTGTCGGCCAATATATATGTGGGATTTTTGTTACCGGAGGTTAATTTAATATTATTATCCAATAATACTTTATTAACAGTATTAATAATATGATGCCATTTTTTATGTCTATAATATTCAATATATGGATTAGTGTCAATCATATATTTTAATTCACAATAATCATATTTATAATATTTATCCTCATATGTTTTATAATCAGGTTTTGTAGTTACAAAGTCATTATATATGGGTTTTGGTATTTTATATTGCTGATATATATTTGTTTGAGGTTTATATATATATATATTTGTTTGAGTGTGATTTTTTTGTATGTTTTGTTTGTGAGTATTTAGGTGGTGTGTTAGTTATTTTTTTAGTATTGATAAAATGCATTATATATTGTTAAAATACTATTTAGTTTACTATATTGAAACATATAAAATACCTAAAAAAATTGTACACTATTCAAATTTTGAAAATTGAAAATTGAATAAACAAAATATACAAATATACAAATCAAACTATCTAGCTATAAAATAAATACAAAACTATCTATATAACACTATCTAGACAAACAAAAGTAAAATACATAATTTATAATAATTTGTAATAATTTATAATAATTAAAATGGCAGAGGTCACAATTAGTGATATCAGTGATATTAGTGATAAGCTAGATAAATCACAAATAGAACTAATACAAACAATGGTTATGGATAATATTAATAGTATGGAATGGCGTAAATTTTTAACAACTATCATAAATACAAATCCAATATTTTCTAAATACTTATATAATGTTTTAAAATATCTAGTTGATGCTGACAACACATATCGGAAAATATATAACAAAGATGGTATATATCCGCCCATACCCAAAATATTCGCAGCATTTAATGCCATACCCGATCCTAGCCAAGTACGTGTTATTATATTGGGCCAAGATCCATACCATCAACGTGGACAAGCAATGGGCCTATCATTTTCGGTACCAGATGGAGTTAAAATACCGCCTAGTTTAGCTAATATATACCGTGAGTTGCAACAAGATCCAGATGTACCAACATTTACAAATATACCGAATAGTGGTGATTTATCAAATTGGGCAAATCAGGGTGTGTTATTATTAAATTCATCGTTAACAGTACAAGACAGTATGTCAAATTCGCATGCTAGTAAATGGAGGCCGATTACTGACCATATTATTAGAGAGCTAGCAGCGTCATATCCCAAAATAGTATTTATGTTATGGGGTGGTAATGCACGTAATAAGAAAAAACTTATAAACTCATATGTAGAGCAACAAGGCCATCTTATTTTAGAGGCAGCACACCCTAGTCCTCTAGCAGCAAATAAAGGTGGATGGTTCGGTACACAACATTTTAGCAAAGCCAATGCATACTTAATAGAGAATGGTTATAAGCCAATTGTATGGTAATTCAGTTATTTTAAATAATATAAGCCAAATATGCGATTTTCGGGTGATTTTTGGAAACTTAATAAAGCGGTGGTATAAAACAGGGCAAATAACGGTGGAGTTTATTGGTTCATGTCATATGGGGTATAAAATATAGGTGTAGATATTTGAGCAACATATCTAGAAGATTGAATTGATAGATATTATGATAATCATATAATAAAAATAAATAAAAGAAAACTATAAAACTATAAAACTATAAAACTATAAAACTATAAAACTATAAAACTATAAAACTATAAAACTATAAAACTATAAAACTATAAAACTATAAAACTATAAAACTATAAAACTATAAAACTACATATTAATAATCAAAAATAAAAAAAAGATTTATAATGAAATTGTTGATTATTCAGACATCACCGTATCATACGGCGAGTACATTTTTAGTGAATGCATTATATGGTTTAATATCGGAATGTTATAACAAGAAAATAATTGGAATTTGGAATAAAAAATTTTATAAATATTTTAAAAATATAATAATTATAAAAAATCATAATACTGATATTGATGAATTAATTGCTAGGTATGGTAAAAAGTATAAATTGGTATTTATATGTTCTGAAAGGCAAGATAGAAATTTATTGATAGACCCAAAATATAAAACATATAGTAATGTTACCATATTTGATTTTGCCGAGTTGAATGAAACGATAGATAATCCATTGAAGGATATTGTAGACAATATTTATGAAAAAATAAAAAATATATTACCGGAAGATATATGTATACAATTAGATAAATCAAGATGTATTGAAAGAATTAATAATATGAATGCTAGATATGAAGAAATAAAACATAATGATTTTAGTTTTATAGATCCATTTTATGAAATACATGGTTCTCATCGTATTAGATTAAATGATTCATAATAACCAATATTTGCCGCTAAATATATACTTGGAAACTTACATATTATTTGAGGTTAGTTATATAGTAAATACGGTTAGTTATAATTAAGCATATATTAGCAGGGCTCTGCCCCGCACCCCGCCGACTTTTTTCCCAATAAATACACGGTTAACTTTATCCTACTCTTTTTACCTTAGAAAACCACGTGTTTTGCCTTAGTCAAGCTGGGGTATATAAATATGGTGGTAAATATTTGTTTATGGGGATAAAAAGTGGGTGGGGTCACGGGGCAAAGCCCTGTCAATAACAACACACGTGCTAGCGCAAAATCAATAATATATTTGACTTGAATTTTATTTTTGTGGTTTTTGTTTAAATATATCAACTAACACACATGTTAGCTATACGTATATGTATACTATTTTTGGATATATATATATATATATCAAATAATAAACAGTAGCTAGCTATACAAATTTAAAGTTTGAGGTTTATATATATTATATATATCCAAAAATAGTATACATATACGTATAGCTAGCTATACAAATTTAAAGTTTGAGGTTTATATATATATAAAAACACATATCTAGATCTAGCTATTACTTTATATAATTACGGATATATATATATAGAGATATATATAATAACACACAGCTAGCTATTAAGCATACATTAGCAGGGCTCTGCCCCGCACCCCGCCGACTTTTTGCCCAATAAATACACGGCTAACTTTATACTACTCTTTTTGCCTTAGAAAACACGTGTATTGCCCGTAGTCATTTGAAAGCGTATTTTGGGAAAAAGTTGGCGGGGTCACGGGGCAGAGCCCCGTTAATGGCTTACATATTTATGTATGTATTAACTGTTTAAATATATAACCCAAATAACATCTATTTCTAAATATATATAAAGGCAACTTGTAGCTAGCTATTAATTTTAGTTTTTAAGCATAATCTATATAATAATAACATATACGTACGCTAGCTATTACTTTTTATAATTACTGGATGATAGATATATATAATAACATATACGTAAGCTAGCTATACATATTTAAAGTTTGGGGTTTATATATATTATATATATAAAAACACATATCTAGATCTAGCTATTACTTTATATAATTACGGATATATATATATATAGAGATATATATAATAACATATACGTACGCTAGCTATTAATTTTAGTTTTTAAGCATAATCTATATAATAATAACACACAGCTAGCTATTACTTTTTATAATTACGGGATGATAGATATATATATATAGAGATATATATAATAACACATATCTAGATCTAGCTATTACTTTATATAATTACGGATATATATATATAGAGATATATATAATAACATATACGTATAGCTAGCTATACATATTTAAAGTTTGGGGTTTATATATATTATATATATAATAACATATACGTACGCTAGCTATACAAATTTAAAGTTTGGGGTTTATATATATTATATATATAATAACATATACGTACGCTAGCTATTAATTTTAGTTTTTAAGCATAATCTATATAATAATAACATATACGTACGCTAGCTATTAATTTTAGTTTTTAAGCATAATCTATATAATAATAACATACAGCTAGCTATTAATATATAAAGATATATATCTAGATATGTGTAATTAAGCATACATTAGCAGGGCTCTGCCCCGCACCCCGCCGACTTTTTGCCCAATAAATACACGGC
>Ga0307982_1000862_pt1 | contig 24307 bp, 7 predicted proteins | sample OrgLakmetagen989_FD_201847 | JGI IMG/M metagenome (GOLD analysis project Ga0307982, IMG submission 201847) | Saline water microbial communities from Organic Lake, Antarctica - #989 | ecosystem: Environmental > Aquatic > Non-marine Saline and Alkaline > Saline | place: Antarctica: Organic Lake...
GCATGCGTTTGTAATGCAGCGGCTGCGCCTGGTGCCACAGACGGCACAGCTGCGCCGTTGATGGTGACATGCACAGCCCGCCCAGGCCAGGCGGAACTAACATGAAAAACACCATTTGGAGATGCCGCTGAGCTAGCATATGTGTCCACTTGAACGGCAGAAAATGCAACGATGTCACATGTGCTGTCAAATGTGCTTGGAAGCGAAAATGTTGTGTTGTGGCGACCTCGGGATGCTGGGTGCACTGGGTTGGAGTCCTGCTGCTGCTGCGGGCAGCCAACCGACAAGCGGTCAGCACTACCCCACATGACTGGAGTCAGCACCTTCCAGACATAGCTCCATGCACCACAGCGCATGAACAGCCAGCGATTTATCTGAGCCAGCACGGCGCTCGAGGGGTGGGCGACTTTCCGCTGCGACTCAGTGCTCGCTGAACCTGCACCACAGGCAGTAGCTGCAGGTAATGGACCTATAACATGTCCTACACGCACATGTTCACGTGTCGGAGCAAAATTATCCTCCAGCGGTATGGTGCCCTCGCTTCCAATTCGCCGTGTTTTGGAGGGCCCCTGATGCTGTGTCTCAACGCGAGCCTGCTCGCCAGGAACGCAGGTGTCGGAATTCGGGCGTTTCTTGTTCGAGCTTGGCGGCGGCATGTATAGATACGTTCACAAAATCGTGATCTGGTTCAGCTTTGGACCTCAACGAGTCTATTGCGGGGGAAAAGGCGGTTACCGTGTGTCAGCAATATCAGACCTCAAAATCCGCACAGCTTCTTTCGGCCAGCATTCTGCAGTAGCCTGCAGCAGACTCATGAAAGCAAACAAAGAAATTTATGATGCATCAATTACATTCTGGGAGGCCCACTGTACATGCCAGGTCCGCCAGGTGCAGGAGGGGCGCCGAACTGCCCCGGGGCGCCGGGGGGTGCTGCGCTGCCAGGTGGCCCGCCGAATTGGCCGGGCTGGCTAAATCCTGCAGGCGCACCGCCCATATTGCCTGGAGGTGCACCGTACCCACCTGGGGCACTATTTGCGGCCGAGGGGGGGCCTGCGTGCTGCGGGCCAGGAGCTGCAGGAGCGCCGCCAACTGCAGGGGGGCCGCCGTACTGGCCGGGCTGCTGCTGCTGCCCCATACCAGCGCTGGCGGGGGGACCACCGTACTGGCCGGGCTGCTGCTGCTGCCCCATACCAGCGCTGGCGGGGGGACCACCGTACTGGCCGGGCTGCTGCTGCTGCCCCATACCAGCGCTGGCGGGGGGGCCGCCGAAATTGCCGCCGTTGGGAGCACCTGGAGGGCCAGGCATGCTGCTCTGGCCTGGGGCGTTGCTGGCGCCGCCGCTGTGCATCATGCCAGAGGCGCCCGTGTTGCTCTCCCGGGCTACAGTCATGAGGTAGTCCGCGTATGCCAGGGTGCCCCCCTGGAAGTTCTGACGATCCTCCACCATGCGGTAGCGGAAGCGGGCCTCCAAGAAGTCCCCGGCGCCTTGCCGCACCACCCGCATCTTCTGCTGGGGGCTTGTGCCCTCCTGCAGCGCAGACACCACTGACAAGACGCGCTGGGAGTACTCGTTGTCCATTTCTACAAGTTGCAGCCCGCCCGTGTTGGCGCCTGCCAGCGATGGAACACCGAACAGGGACTGCAGCAGGGCAGCAGGGGCGTTGGTGCCCACCCACAGGAACATCTCCACGCCGTCATCAAGCAGGTACACACCGCCAGCGTCCAGGGAGGCCTCAGTGCAATGCAGGCTGGTGGGCAGGCGGATGTTGCCTTCGCCGGCCACTTCATCTTCGTCCACCTCGCCCCCCCCAGGCACGGGACGGCCAGCCTCCTGCTCCATGTCGTGCAGGGACAGCAGGCGGGGGTATGCGTACCACCGGCACTTGGTGGCAGGCATGGTCAGCATGCTGTACACCAGGGATGCTCGCTCATCGGAGGTGATGTCGCTGCCCCCTCGGTACAGGATGCTCTTCTGCAGTGCCATGGCGTACAGGGGCAGCAACTGCAGGCTGTCGGGCAGGTTGACGCCGCCGCCGGCTGGCGCCTGGGGCACGCCAAGTGGCGACTGGCTTGCGGCGTACGCGCGGCTCACCTCCACAACGGTGCGGTGCAGGTAGCGCCGGCAAGCTGGAAGGCCAGTGCGCAGCGTCGTGTCCAGAGCCACCTTGGCAATCATGTTCTGCACGGAGTCAATGGAGGCGTTGTTGAAGACATCTGCCAGGGCAGTGGTGACGGGCACCGCCATGGTGTGCACCAGGATGCGCCGCTGGGCGTCGGGGGTAGTGTACAGAAGGGCCCCCTGGATGGCAACGGTGCTGCCAGGCGCCAGGGAGGCGCTGTGCGTCATTTCCACGTTGAAGGCTGTGTCGCAGGTGACGTTGGGCAGCGTGAGCAAGTCCTGCCCGCGAATGAAGAAATTCCCGTAGAAGTTTGAAATGGACAAGCCAGCCGACACACGCACACGCATGACAGCCTCAAGCCCTACAGTGCGGGAGAGTGAGTGCAATATGTCTGCTTGCAGGCGAGGCCCATCAACCGACGCCGAGAAGGCTTGGTAAAAGTGCACCTGCCCAGCGGTGTATCGCGCCAGGCTGCCAATCGTGGCCACGTCTGTGTACTGGTTCCCAAGCATGAACATGTCCACACAGATCTGCTGGCGCGAAAAGTCCACGGCGCGATTGCGGTAGAAGTGCCCCTCAGTGCCTGTGTCGGGCGCCAGCAGCTTGTGCTCCTCATCGCTGCCCAGCATCTTGGGGGCCTCCCGGGGGAGCAGGTGCCCTTGCCCCAGAGACGGCAGACGGGAGAGACACAGCATCAGCTTCCCGCCCAGGTGCTGCATGACGTCATAGGCAGCGTTCAGCGCCGGCCCGAGGCACACATCCGCCGCCTTGCTGTTGGCGTGCATGGCAGGGAGCGACTCCAGCAGCGCCTCAACCAGCGGGCGAGCGTCAGACAGGTTCACAAGCATGTCCTCCACAGCGGCCGGCAGCAGCACGTTGTCGATGTCAGGCACCACCAGCATGGCTGGCGCAGAGGCGGTGGACTTGAGGGAGTAGAAGTGCACAGCGGTGTCGAAGGTGATGATGGCCACGTGCGTGCGGTCGCCGCCTGGAAGGGCGTCCAGGCTCTCCAGAATAGCCTCGCACGCGCTTGCAAGCATGCCGCTTTGTACGGCGTTGAAGGACACGTCAAGCACGAACACGTACGCGGGAGGAACAGGGACACGAACCATGTACTCATCTGGCGCCACAAATTCAACTGAGCCGTGGTTGAGCTCTGGGCGCTTGTCTGCGTCGTGTCGCTTGCCGTTGGCATCCAACCCACAGTAGTAGCTGGATGGCGTGGTGTTCAAGCTACCACAGAAGTTGCAGGACCAAGTGGTGCCGTTCTCGTGCCACTGCACAAATGGGTTCATGTAGGCGCGGCACTGCTCACAGCGCACCACCTGCCCTGCGCCTAGATCCACCAGGGGTGTCTCAGGTACGTTGGGCCCTTCAGCCAGTGGCCGCACACACAGGCCAAGTGGCAGGCTGGTCTTCTGCAGCAGGCCCTGGGTGGCTGGGATGGCGTTCAGGGAGATGCTCATGAACTCCGGATGGCAATTCCGCCCAGTGTCCACTTCAGCCACGGCAACGTGGGGTGCACCTGTGCTGGGGCCGGAGGCCTGCATGGCCCCTGAAGCCAGCAGGCCACCTGCATTGCCTTGGGGTGTGGCCGCTGCGTTGGGGTCGCCGCCCCCAAACGGGTTCATGAATTGCACTGAGCTGGGGGGCATTGCAGGTGCGGAACTACCCATGCCAGTTGGAGGGCCACCCATACCGGTCGGTGGGCCACCCATACCAGTTGGAGGGCCACCCATACCAGTCGGCGGGCCACCCATGCCAGTTGGAGGGCCACCCATTCCAGTCGGCGGGCCACCCATGCCAGTTGGAGGGCCACCCATTCCGGTAGGAGGGCCACCCATGTGCCCAGGTGTGCCATACTGGGTTTTTTGGCTCGACGGAGGTGCGGCAAAGCCGCCAGATGCTGGGGGTGCTGCGGCAGACAAACTGAGGCGCTATTTCCGCAGGCACGCCGATGGACTCACCAGTGAATCCGCCAGGCCCAGCTGTGGGAGGACCAGACAAACTGGGTGGGCCACCATATGCCGTAGGTGCTACTGCGAACATTGACAGTCTGAAGATATGCATCACTTTGCACACCGTCTACTTGGCGGCGCTTGGCTCAAACAGTCAAACCCACTTCAAGCATCAGAGTGCAGCAGACACCAGCACAATACATGAAAACGGTGTAGATAGTAATTTCACACATAAATGCAAGAGCGTGGGTTTGACGTGAAACAGCGCATATGAATACTCTCACAAATCATGGGCGACACCACGCCGGGAAATGACAGCGCTGCACGTACCTGATGGTGCACTTTGGCCTGGGTATCCAGGCACTCCTCCAGATACCGGTGCATTAAAGCCACCTGGAGCTCCCTGTGGCTGTGACGACGGAGGCTGCCCAAATTGTTGAGGATATGCCATTGTACAAGTGTCCCTCGAACTAAGCCTGCAACTGGCAAGGGCAGTATTTGGAGCGCGAGTCCACCTGCAAAGCAAACACGGTGAAGAATTAATCAATCATTTCATGTTCAAGCTTCTTGCGTCAAGCACAGGGCAGCAGGCGGGCAGTGCCACGTGGTGAACGCTCAAGCACGTGAACTGCTCACCGCAGCTGCTTCCACGTAAATAAGACTTACCAGCGATTGGCGACGTGCAATGGATGCGTTTCAGCGTATGCAGCAGTCTTGCGATTCTGCTCCCATCGAGCCTCAGCTCTGCTGCGTGTGATGCGAATGCTTTGTTACGCAGAGTGTGCTGAGGGCCCCACGCATCTCACTGTCTGGAAGCTTGACTGCATCATGTGTAATTGAAGGAAGAGATCAGCAGCAAGGCCCCAAACAGCAATTGCAGCTGCTTGAAATTCAGTACAGTAACATCGAGCGAAGAGGCAATGCTACCAAGTGAACGATGGCTAGTTCCTCTGCTGCAGCAACTTTCGCCAAGCGGGCTGCCGAATTGAGGCCAGGGCTTGCCAGCTCCACCAAGGTACGAGCACCGCTCCAAGCGCAACCTGACTGCATGCACACAAACCCAGTCGTACTTTCCAGGCGCGCGCTGCTCGTGCTGTCCAAGTTTCGCGTTCCAAACGAGATGCGCAGCTTAAAAGGCGCCGACAGTGCGTAACGGTAGTGCGCCTCCAGTTTGTCAGGCAATATCACATTGCACTCGTTATTTTGCAGAGTCGGGGACCAGCAAGAAGTGCCTGAGGTCTCTTCAACAGTGCTTGGGGAAGCCCTATCCATTTTAGATCATCCGCAGGCACTTGACTCAGCTCGCCTTTCTGCCCTCACCACCCTCAGAAAAGCCACCCAGGCAGCAGACTCACCGCACGCTGAAACATGCCTCACTGCCGGCGTGGTGAATGTGCTGACGACAGCTTTGGATGCATGGAGCGAGCCCTGCAAGATCGAAGCTGCGTGGTGCCTCTCCAACCTAGCCGCGGGCAGCCAAGCCGCCACTGACGCAGTGGCGGTGGCGCTGCCCCACTTGATCCCGCTGCTGAGGGCCCCTGCACCCCTTTTGGTGGAACACGCTGCTTGGGTCATCGGGAATCTGGCTACATCTCGGACCTGTCGTCAGCGCCTCACGGAGGGGGGGGCGGTGCCGCTGCTGGGTGCTGCGGTCTTGGCTGGCACGAAGGCGCACATCGAGCGAGCCACTGCAATGGCCGAAAAAGCAAGTGCAGGCCCCGCACCTGGCATGGATGACACTGTATACAAGCAGTGCTTGTCCACAGCTAAGGTGGCCTGCTGGGCCTGCACTAACCTCCTGCGCGGAAACACCAATGCCATGCCCGCACTACAAGGCGACGGCGGTGCTGCACTGCAACTGCTGTTCGGTGTTCTTGCTCCCACTGCCGCAGCACCTGGGCAGCAGGAGTCTGCGCACGCCACAGCAGTGGTAGCACACCTGGACAAGGAGCTGGTGACCGAGCTTGCGTGGCTGGCAGCGTACAGCGCTGCCCGGGAGGAGGAGGCAGTTGCGGCCCTGGTGCAGCTTGCGGCCCTGGGGGGGGGCGTGGCGCTGCTCAGCTCAGGACACCCCCCCACCACCCTCCCTGCTCTTCGGCTGCTCGGGAACATCGCAGCAATGGGTGTGCCGGCTTGGAACGAGGCACTGACAGGCAGCCCCACGTTGCTGCACTCGCTACACACGCTTGTGTCTGGCACAGGGGTGGGCTCCGTCAGCGCCGAGGCCCAGGAACGAGCCAGGGTGCAGTCCTTGGAGAGCATGTGGGTGTTGTCGCAGCTGGCGCTGACCCACGCCGCGGTGCTTGTGCGACAGGCCTTCCTGCCTTCGGTTGTGGCACAGCTGGCTGGTACATGGGCCATGCGCTCCCAGTGCCTGTACTGCCTGTACAACATTCTTGTACACGGCGCCACGGCGCCCGCGGCGCTGCCGTCCGCGCCCCATAACAGCCCCGCTGTTGAAAGTGACACGGTCCCTGCAGCTCGAACGGCCGTCAGCAGCAGCTCTGCCCAGCCGCACAGCAGTGGCGCTGGCGCTGCCCATCTGCACAGCTCATCACAGTCAGCCTTGAGCCCCGCCGCCGGCGGCTCCTCCCCGCCCTTCTTGGGGGCCGTTTTGGAATTCGATTCCGTGCTGCCGGCGTTTGCTGAGTGTCTCCGGAAGCCAGACTTGAACTTGGTGCACATGGGGCTGAGTGTGCTGGACATGACCCTGCAGTGGGCCCCAGGGGGCAAAGCTGCCGTGGAGCGCGCGGGGGGCAGCGACGCCCTGGAGCATGTGGCGCTGCATGGCCCGGGGGACAGCCTGTCGGTGGAGGCGTCGGGCATGACGGCTGCCGCCGAGAAGCTCAGTGACTGGGCGGCAGACCTCGTGGACACCTTCTTACATGATGCGGAGGAGGATGAGGGGTCTCTGGCGCTGCCGGCCGGGCAGCAGACCCTGCTCACTTCTTGGGGGGGTGGAGCTGGGAGTAGTCCGTCCCGAGTGTCTAAGGCTGACAACATGCCGGCATGGGCAGCAGCGCTCAAATGAAGCAGCGTGTTGAATGTTACCAACCAGCCTATTGTTGTGTGCAATGCCTTCGCAGCACGACGTGTTGTGACAGAATACATTCAGCAATGTTGCCACCTGCACAAACGCGCGCAGGCAACAACGAGGGACAACAAAAGCTGTTGCCCACTAGAGTCTCACTCAGCCTTGAGGCTTAGCTCGACGTAAACGTGCACACTGCACTGGTCGTGCGCCCAGAGCCACGGGCTCCTAGGCGCACCCACCGCCCCTCCTATCAATCAATCCACCACCACCACAAACATGTAAAGTAGCAAGGCACACAGCGTGGAGGCGCGCTTAGTCAGACTCCTCCGCGTTTTCGTCGCCCTCTAGGATGGCAGACACTTCCATGCCGCTGGCGGCCTTGGTGTAATCGGCGCCCCACATAATGTGGCCCTCTGCGGCAAAGCCTGATGGCATGTCGTACGAGCTCTCGCCAGATTCGCTGTTGTGGTACCACACCAAGCCCTCGTCATTCATGCAGCGGGTCCAAGGGCCCCATGTAGCGTCGTTGTCGCCCTTGGCCATGGCCAGCTGTGCCACGGAGCTGCGGCGCTTCTTGCGGCCTCCTGCAGCAGGGGCTGCCTTGCTCTCGGCAGCCGCGCCGGCGGCCAGGGGACTGGTGATGGTGGTGCCCTGTGCCATGAATGAGCCGGAACGCTTCAACATGGGATTGGACTTATTCTGCACTGCCTCGTCGTGCAGTTGGGCAGGCGACACGGTGGGCGTCGCCGCTGCCTCCTCCTCCTCGATGGCCGCAATCTCAGCCATGTCGGGTGTGATGTGCTCGTGCTCGAGCAGGCTCTTGTTCATGCCCAGGGCGCGGTCCAGGATACTGCGGCGCTTGCCATTCTTGCCGCGGGTGGCGGCGCTCTGGCGACGAGCCGTCTCCTGTTTGTCCTTCATCTCGCCTGCCTCCCACCGGAGCTCCTGCAGGGATTTCTCGATGTCAGTGGCCTGCATGCGCACCATCTCCCACTGGGACTTGGTGGGCACGCCGTCGCTCTTCAGGATGTCGTCCAGACGCTCCATCTCAGCCTTGAGGGTGGCGCGCAGGGCCATGGGGTTCATGGACATTGCGCTTCCGCTCTCCATTTCCATGTCGATGGTCTGCGCCTTCTTCAGGTCCTTGCCGGAGGGCTTCCCCTTGGCGCCCTTGTCCTTGCTGGCGAAGCGGGCGCGGCAGTTGCCGCCGCCGCACGAGGTCCACACCTCAAATCCGAACACGATGAAGAAGTAGATCAGAGACACAAAGATGACCATGGCGGTCAAGACAGTCAGAGCCTGGCGAGCTGCAGAGAACGTGGGCGAGTCGTCGCCAGTCTGGAACATGATTCCAGCAAGGCACACAAACACACCGCAAGACAGCAACACCGCCTCCATGGTGTTGTAGTCGAACAGGTAGTCCTGCTGCACGCTGCCCTTGCTGGCCACAACCTGGTCCATGTTCAAAGCGCGGGCCTGCTGACGGTCGTTGGCATTGCGCACAGCTGTCGCGTACGCAGCGGCGATGGCTTGGTGCTTCTTGTTGCCCTCCTTGGCCTTGGACTTGTGGTGCAGGATGATGCCGCGGCGCTCAGACATGGACATGTACGGGTTGTGGCGCACTTGAATGGAAAAGCTGAAGAACAGTACCAGGAAAGCAACTGCCATTTGGAACGCAGGGGTGCGTCGGAACAGCAATCCAGTGAGTGCAATGCAGAACTTGCGGAAGATGATGCACAGCAGCCAGTACCACTTGCCGGGCTTGAAGTGGTAGTACAGCTTGTGGAACATCTGGCGGAAGGCGTAGTGGGGGTTGGTGAGCTTGCTCTCACCAATGCCCATGGCGCGCAGGATCTGATCGGTCTTCACCTTGTCCTTGTTCCGGCGCAGATGCCAGAACACCCACACAGGGTATGCAATAGTGTACACGGGCAACGTGAAGAACAGTGCCGGGTAGAAGATCTCGTTGTGGGCAGGCGTGTAGCACTCCACGAACTCCACCTCCAGGTACAGCTTGCCGTCCGAGGGCTCCGTGGGCTGGCAGTTGAAGGCGTCAAAGGTGGTCTTGGTCAGCAGCAGGTACAGGTAGTACATCATGAGTTGCGTCATTGCCACCATGGTTGGGGTATGCTTGCCGCGATGCTTGGCATCCAGGCGCAGGACAAAGCGGTCCACGGCAGACTTGGTCAGGTAGATCAGCAGCAGCAGGCCGCCGATGCACATGGGAAGCATTTGAATGGCAAACCACTTGTTGGAGTAGGACACATTGGGGATGGCGCACTCGGGGGCAGTGATGTCAATGTTCACCTGGAAGATGCTCAGCACACGGTACAGGTCGCGCAGGAACTGAGGCCACTCCACGCGGCTGCTGGCAAACATGCCAAGCACCTGGAAGTAGTCCACACCGATGGAGATGAATGCCAAATGCACCTTGTAGCGGTTCAGCACGTAGCCGGCCACGCACACCATTACGATCAGGACGGCGAACAACAAGATGTACAGCCAAGCCAAGTCTGGGCAAGGCTCGCACAAGCCAGCCACGCGGAAGAAGCCAACATCGCAGGATGCGCAGCGGGATGCAGTGTACCCCACACCGCACGTGTTGTTCCCAAGGCAGGACTCGGCGGGCTCACAAGGCACGAAGTCGTAACAAGTGGTGTTGTACGGGTAAGGACGGGCATTGCGGCCGCACTCGCTATTTCCGGGTGCCACAGGCAGAGCAAACCATCCGTTCTCAGAGTAGGGCTCAGTGAAGTCTGTGCAGATAGACCCGGAGGAAGCCAGACAGAGGGAGTCGCATGTGGCGCCCTCAGGGCACGTCTCACACAGCTCGCCCACCTGTCCCCAGTACCCAGTGGGGCAGTGGTATTGCACCTTGAACACCGAGTTGATGCGGTTGGAGGAACGGTCGTCGGAGGAGTACATGCCAGGGGTGAGGCCGATGGCGCCTGCATCAGACTGCAGCTTGCGTGTGGTGCGTCGCTCCACTGGTTCCTCTGTTGGGGGACCAGGAGTCTTCAGGTGGTCTGGGTGCACCTGCACCTGCTCACCAGTGCGATCCAGCAGCACCATTCGCATGTGCGTCTCGGTGAGCATCGTGATACCAACCATACGCTGCGACCCCTCAGCGGCGCCGAACAGGGCGGCCACGTGTGACGGGCTCAACATGCGCCCAGCAGCGTCCTCGGCAGTCATCTGTGCAGCCAGCGCCTGTGAGACCAGGGCAGCTGCAGTTGGGTGCCCGCGGCCAGTGGCCTGGATGGTGGCGCCGCTGCCCAGCAGAGTCACATTCGGGAAGGTGATGTTGGCGTAGCCAGCAGCGGTCACGCTGATCACCTTGGGACCCACGACGTCGCGCTTAGTGTCGCACTCAATTAAGTTGGAGCTGTTGAGGGACAACGTGTCGCACTCAATGTCGTTCACAGCGACATGCGTGGTGATTCCCAGGCCGGGCTCGCCGAAGTCGGACCCCTGGATGTGCCAGTTGCGCAGGCCGTCTGCGTTGGGCGTGTTAGGGCGGGTGGTTCGCACAAATGGCGTGCGGTAGTTGAAGGAGAATGTTACAGGGGTGGCATCGTCTACCTGAATATTCATGATGCGGCCTCGACCGAAGCCAGCGTCAATCTTACAGAAGAAGTAGTCTTGAGCATACGGCTCGGGGGTGTTAGCCTTAGGAGGGGGGGTCACAGAGGAAACGCCTGTGCGGTGCAGGTACAGCTCGTTCCAGTTGTTCTCCAGCACAGAGCCCCAAATTGTGTCCACGTCGTGGCAGGGAGATTGGAGCACACCGTTGGGGAAAGTAGTCACCTGAATACCATTGGCAATGCCAGTCAGGGAGCTGTTGGATTTCTGGGTGAGCAAGCTCAGGTCTTCAATGTGGTCCGAGGGAGCACTGCCCACACGCAGGGGGTACGACAGCATGGCAGTGTCCTGCGCATTGCCCAGCAGGGGCAGGCTCGTCTCACGCATACCGAAGTTGCGGCCGACCAGTTTCACCAGGTAGCCCTTTGTGGGGGCCTCTGACGGCTCCTGCACGGTGAGCACGGGGGGTTGTATGGTGATGACATTGGGCACCATGAAGGTGGCCAGGCTATTGCCCACCATGATGCTCATGCTGCGGCTGACGCCTTGCACATTGGGGGTGCGGAACTGGATCATGGTGGCGTTGTGGAAGATCCAAGAGGAGCCACGGTGCAGCAAGCTGCCGCGGGAGTGACCCTGATCAAAGGGATCTGGCACCATGTACGTCAGCGAGTGGACGCCGCTGACGGGCTTCAAGATGACGCTTTGCAGGGAACCTTCGCTGAGCACATTTGGGAGTAAGTTCATGCCGTGGATGGTGACCAGTGTACCTGCCTCAGTCGGCCACGATGTAGGGGTAACGTGGGTCACCACAGCTGCAGCAAAGTGCACACGGGCAGCGGAGGGCGACGAGCGCACCCCAGCGGAGCTCACGTAGATCTCATAGTCGCGGCCAACACCAGGAGGCACGTTGCAGGCGATCTGGCGATGGTCCACCAGCAGACGGGGGCTGCTGCACACCATGTCGGGAAGCTCGGCAGACACAAGCTCCACCAGCAAGATACTGGCATCGTCACCAAAGTTGGAGCCGTTCACCAACAGTACACCTCCCTGCGTTGTTATCTCAGGGTGCACGCCGCTGGGGTTAGCAGTGACTACTGGGGACTCGTAGCGCACCACAACAAAGCTGCCAGTGGCGTACTGGCCACCAACGCCCAGCGCCATCACGAAGCGGGAAGCGCCGTTGGCTGATGGCACAAACACATCATGGGAGGTGTGCGTGAACGCCTGTGCGCTGTTTTGGGGAAGGAACTTCAAGCACTGGTCGTCGCGACCAGGTGGTGTGCCGATGGGACGCATCAGCGCCATGCTGCGAGCAGCAGCTCCAGCACACAGAGGAGAGCCTGCAAAGAAGCCATCCTCGCCGAAGTTGCGTCCTTGCAGACGCACAACTCCGCCGGAGGTGGGGATGGTGAGCGTAATGCGGTTAGCCAAGGGCACGGAGCTGATGGTCACGTTGGCAGAGCTGGGCCCGAAGTAGTACAGGGAGGCGGCACCGTCTTGCACAATGTCGTAGGGCCGCGAGATCACTCGTGGAGGCCCAGTCAGTGCCACGCCGGATGAGTCCACGGTCATGGTTGCAGCGTCCACCGTGGGGTTGCCGTACCGGATGCGGCAGCCGTCAAGGGTGTCTAGTCCGCCTGCAGTGATGATGATGGTGGCAATGTTCTGCCCAGCGGGAGGCATGCACTGCGTCATGCACACCGGATTCCCGTCTCCATCAATCCCCACACTGTTGGATGCAGAGGGTCGCTGGAACTGCGGTTCAGAGATCACGCACTCGCGCTCATTGGAGGCAGAGGAAGAAAAGGACCCAGACGTGAACTGCAGCTTCACAGTCAAGTCACGGTCGCAGATATTGGCGGCGGTGATGTTGATGGGGGTGCTTGGGTTGGTGGGCAGCAGCTCGGACGCCAAGGCGGCGCAGTCCTCTGTGCGCAGAGATGGGGCCACGTCGATGTAGTACGCAGTGCTGACCTGGTTGCCGATTTGCACAGTCAGATTGTTGCGGGGGGCAGCAGCAGTGGTGAACACAATCTCGTCGGGGGTCCACTTGGTGAAGTCAGCCCTGGGCACGACCGCACCCAGGTCAGGCCGGGTCAGCTCGAAGTCGGGGAAACGCTGACGAATGTGGTTGCTGGGAACTCCGGGGTTGTAATCCAGGTACAGCTGGCCGCAAAGCTCCAAGGGAGAGTCGGTAGAGCGGCTCACGGACTGCAGGGGGGGACCGCCACCCAAGGGGGCCGCACCACCCACCAAGCCCGCGGGGGGCTGGCAGAAGGCCCCGTTGGGCGAGCGAAGAGTCACGATGATGTTGTCAGAGTCCGGCTTGTCAATGGACACGGTCTCCTGGCGAGCAGCAAAGGAAAAATCGGGCGCGGCGTAATTCCACACCAACTCATTGGTGAACAGCGCATTGGGCTGCAGGGCGTCGATGCGCAGCTGCAGGCGGTGACCACTGCCGTGGCCGCCGGGCTTGGCAAACTCAATCACTTCGACGTCATCCACGCTGTTGTACCACTTGCTGGTGGGCACAAGCTCCTTGTCGCCAAAGATCACGGTGTGGTTGGCGAAGCGGTCAGCAACACCGAAGCCACGGCCCACAAGGCGGACCAGCTCACCGTCGTCGGCGGTGCTGGCGCGAGGCGGGTTTGTGCGCTCAAAGGGGCTGTACGCGGCGCGAGCGCCGTCAACCACTTGGCTGCCTGCCTCCACAGACATGATGATAGGATCTGGGAACTGAAACGTCGCGAGGACGCCCTCCTGTGAGCTCACTTGTCCGCGGACAGACACGAACCAGTAGAAGGGGCCTCCTGTGCCCGGGCGGGTGGTGCACTTGATCAGTTCGTGGTTCACCACAGAACAGTTCTTGGCCTCGTAGAAGGTGTCCGAGGTGGAGCCCAGCACGTCAAAGGGTCCATAGCGCACCCAATCAAGGAAGGGGTCGTTCACATTGGGCACAGATGCCAGTTGATATGCCAGGGTGGGCCCGAAGTTGCTGCCGCTCAGAGCGATGAGCTGCTCTCCCTGGTTGTGTGCTCGGATGGAAGGGTCGGTGCTCATCAAAGGTCCACTGTCCAGTGAGAAATCGATGAGAGCAGGCTCGACGTACGCCGTGGAGACTTCTGAAGACACCAAGTGTCCGATAGTGAGCTCCCAGCGCAGACCGTCGCCTGCACCGGCGCCAGTCATGCACGTCATCTGGGTATGCGCAACCGTGACAGCGCAGGCAGTGGCGGTGAAGCGAGGCGGGCAAGGCTCGCTGGGGTCCAAGCGGCACAGGCGGTCTTGTTGTCCGTCAAAGTACTCCACCTTCTGGATGTCGGAGGAGCCAACTGGGCCAAAGTGGCTGCCAGAGATGACTACTGGCTCATTGCCTTGGGTGTTGGCGTCCAGGGATCCATTGCCTGAGTACTTGGAGACCACAGGGCGGTTGTACGTGTGGTTGGTGGCAAACTGTCCAGAGGGATTTGACACCATTCGGTCAACGACGGTGATCTGGAATAGCCAGTTTTTGCCTACACCAGGGGCGGTGCCGCACTCAATCTGGGTGCCGGAGTCGCGCACCACACAGCTGGTGGCGGCGTAGCGAATGGCGTTGGGAGCCGCACCGTACGTGACTGCGATGCGCACATCGCGGGGGGCGGGCAGGTAGTCAGCAGCAATGAGGATGCGCTGCCCACCAGCGGTGCTGGCGGCAGACAGAGTGTTGCCTGCTCCCTTGATTTCCGTCACGCGGGCCGGCCGGTAGTGCAGGGTGACAGCACGACCAACCAGCAGGCCTGAGCGCAGGCCAGCCACAGTGATCTCGGGGCTAAGAGCCACACCTCCACCCTTCACAGTGCTGCATCGTACAGTGGTGTGTGCCACGGTCACGCGGCAGGTGGTGGCTGTGTACAAGTAAGCGACACCCTCTTTGCGGGCGTCGGTGCCAGCAACAGCGGTTGCCACAGGCACCCCCGGCATCGTTGACTCAATCACGCCGGTGGTGGCGTGCACCAAGCGAGAGTACTGCACTACGGGCACCACGGGCGTCAGTCCAGGCACGGACAGGGTACTGAGATCGGGGCCGAAGTTGGCGCCGGTGAGCTCAATGATGTCGCTGCCATCAGGGTTGATCCACTTGTCATCGTCGACAGCGGCAAAGTCCGAAAAGAACACGGTGTCAGCAACAGTGCGGCTGACGACACGCACGCCAGTGATGCTGGGCACGCCGTAGGAGCTGCCGCTGGCAAAGGGGGCGGACCACTCACCTGAGGCAGCCACTGACCACACCAGGTTAGAGCCGACTCCAGGTGCGGTTGTGCACTGAATCTCAGTGTGAGACACAGTGACACTGCATGCAGTGGCGTGGAATTGGTGGGGGGCAGCAGCACTGCCGTAGCTCACATACACCTGCTCAGCAGAGACGGCAGGGAACTGCGTTCCGGTTAGGGTAATGGTTTGCCCTCCAGCGGTGTTCATGGCAGTGTGCAGCCCAGAGACAATGGCGACTCCGGTGATGTTGGGGGCCTGGAATGCCCCAGTGAACAAGCTGCTCAGGACACGCGTGTCAGTCACAGAAGCGGGTGCGGGAAGCACCACTTCGACTGTGAGGCGCATGCCCTTGGCGGAGCCGGCAATCGTGGTGCACTCTACAGCCACGTTGGTGTCGATTTGCGTGCAGGGCCAGACGTACTCCTGTGCATAGTTCCCTGAAGGGAACACTCGGTAAGCAGTCTGGTCCTCAGGCCGCACAGTGCCCACAGCCCGCACGCGCACAGTGGCATCAGTGTTGTAGTACATGCCCAGGTTGGTGCCGTTCAGCAGCAGCTTGTCGCCGCCAGCAGTGCTTAACGCGCCCAGGGGCCCTGTGAGGGAGGTGACGGACACATCGTTGTGGTTCACCACATCAATGTGCACGGAGCGAGTCACACTCATGCCCCCTCCATCCTGAGCAAGCACGGTCAAGTCAAACGTGGGGTACTTCTCGAAGTCCAGCTCCTCCAAAGCCAGGCGCAAGGCACCGTCGTTGCCCGCGACAGTGCTGGCCACAGTGGTCACAGTCCACGTGTCATCGCTGTTCCCGGCGGTGATGGTGTAGTTCAAGCGCCCCCAGTCGTTGGCGCGGTCCAGCGTGTCAGCATCGGAAGCCACCAGGGCAGCGATCTGGGTCTGCTGACGAATCACATCAAAGCTGCCCACAGACTGTGTGCCCTCATTCAGGGTGATATCGCCGTTCACGGTGGTCGTGCTTGACACAGCAGAGGCAGGCTCCACATCCATCTCAGGCTGCTCGTTCACGTCTTGCATGCGGAGAACAAACTCCTGGGAGTCCATCAGGCCGCCAGAGTCGGTCACATTCACTCGGTACCGGTAGCTGACTGAGCTTTCAAAGTTCAGCGCAGCGGTGCGAGCGGCGTCAGTGGCAGCGACAGAGATGTCGCCGTTTGCAGCGATGCTGAAAATGCCCTCTGCTGCCATGGCGGGAGAGGTGAATATGAAGGTGTCTCCTGCATCCACGTCGAACACAACGGCAGTGCCAATGATGGCACCGGTGGCGCTGTCCTCGGGGACAATGATCTCGGTACCGGCATTGGTAATGGCAGGAGCCTCATTCACGTCATCCACATTGATGGTCAGCGTGGTGATGGCCGAGTTTGGCGAGACGGCGTTGGTGTCTGTGATGCGCACCGTGAAAGTGTACTGCTGCACACGTTCGAAGTCCAGCGGTGCGATCAGCTGCAGGGCACCGGCGCATTCAGGAGGGGTGTTGGTGTTGCACACGGTGCCCTGCACAGGCTCGAAGGGGCGGGGCTCGTTCACATTGGGGGGCACAGTGGTGATGGTGCTGGGAGCAAACACTAAAGTCTCGGCAACATCAGCGTCTGACGCACCCAAATCATTCACCACAATCGTAAGCACGTTAGCATTCTCAGAGACATTGAATGTCTGCGTGGCAGGAACAACCACAGGTTGGTTCTTGTCTGCAAGCAGCAGCGCGAACACACCGGTGTCCGAGAGAGTTCCTGTCCCAGAGTCTGTCACGGTGACGGTGTAGTTGCACCACTCAGGTGAACCCAGATTGGGTCCAATACCAGCTGCAGTGATCAAGCCGGTCGCAGTGTTCAAGCTTGAGCCGTTCACTACGCCTGTACAGCTAGCACTGCTGCCGGGAAGTGGGCTTGCGTGGTCGATGCCAAACGTCAACACATCTCCATCATCAACGTCAGATGCTGCCAGCTGGCCCATCTCTGTTCCAATTGGGTCTAACTCGTCAATGCCGCCAAGTTGAACAGGCGCGTTGAGCACTGGAGCCTCATTGATGTCGTTGACCTGCACCGTCACACTGCCGTCAGCAGTTAGTCCGGCAGTGTCAGTGACGCGAACCGTGATGGCAAAGCTGCTGGCGCGCTCATGGTTAAATGTGGCGCTGTCGCCGCTGCTTGCAGCAACTGTCTTGGTAGTCAGCACACCAGTGCTGGGGTCGATGGTGAACAGGTTGTCGCCAGCACTGCCAGGTGGCAGGGAGTAGGTCTGAGTGTCTCCAGCATCCACGTCGGTGCCGCTGATGCCGCCGCCTGCAGCGACGACGCTGCCAGCTGAGTTCTCGTCCAAATTCACGGTCTGCCCGGGCGTCAATACTGGCCTCTCGTTCAAATCCACAATGTTAATGGTGAGCGTCTGCGTGTCGGTCAATGCACCGTCCGTGGTGCGCACTTGGAATGTGTACTGTGCCTGAGCCTCAAAGTTGAACGCTGAACGGGCGGTCACTGCACCTGTGTCTCGGTCCACAGAGAACTGTGAGTTGGCCAGCACAAGAGAGAACGTTGGCTCGATGTACGTGTATGTGTTGGGGATGGTGGCGGCGGGGTCGTTGGGGAAGGCAGGGTCTTGCACCACAAGCGGCTCCCCTCCGGGTCCCTTGTCTGGGTCGTCTGCCTGCAGTACGCCGGAAGTGATCACGAAGGGGGGCGAGGTGTTCTCATCCAGGCTCATGGTGAGCGAGCTGGTGGTGAACACGGGCGCCTCATTCACGTTCTGCACCTTGACCGTGATGACAGCTGTGTCCTCACGAGGGGCGTAGGTCTGGGGATTCACAGTGCGCCCAGACATGTCCAAGCCATTGTCCCGCACGCGCAGGTTCAGCTTGTATGTAGCCAGTGTCTCGAAGTTGATGGGGCCAACGGTGTAGATCTCAGCTTCCAGGGATGGGTCACGGGGTGCCGAGGCTGCACGGATGGCAAACGGGCTGCTGTGACCGGTGATGTTGGCAACACGGCCGCCGAAGTGCACGTTATCGATGAACCAGGTCATTTGAGTGACTCCTGCAGTGCGGGACTCGTCGTCCAGCGCAGCCACCACGCCGACCACAGTGCCAATGGGCACCAGCTCGTTCACCTGGAAAGTCTCGTCCTCCAGCACGGGAGCGTCGTTCACGTCCAGGATCTGCACATCGAAGTTCTCTTCGTCGTTTGCCCCAGGGCCGTCTGATACCTTGATGCGGAGGGAGACGGTCTCCTGCGCTGCATCCAGACTCTCAAAGTCCAAGCTGGTGCCGCCAGAGACGGCGATGGCGTCAGAGGTAGGGCCCACTGTGAACATGCTGCCGTCCTGCTCAGTGATGACGTACGTCAGTGATGTCCAGCCGCTAGCAATGGTGGCGAACGTGTCGGGGTCGTTGGCAACCACTTTCCCCGGGGTGGGCCCAACAATGGTGCCCCCAATTGAGTTCTCCTCCACCCAGAACGAACCAGGCGAGAACTCAGGCGCTTCATTGATGTCCACCACTTGAATCTGCACGTCGAACTGGATCTGAGCAGGCGTGGGGATCGCCCTATCATTCACATTCACACGAATCGTGAAAGTGGGCACAGCGCCGGAGGGTGCCGCGTTCTTCATTGCCTCGAAGTTCAACTCGCTGGGCGTGCTGGTGGCAATAGTCAGTTGCCCGGAGCAGGAGCCGATGGCAAAGAAGCCACTCAGCTGTGTCGGCGTGAAAATGGAGCCGGCGTTGGTGGTGACACTAATGATGGTGTACAGAATTTCATCGCCGATGTCCTCATCGATGACAACCTCGCCATGCAGCGCGCGGCCCACAGCTGACGCCTTCAGTGGGTTCTCCTCCATTTGGTAAGGCAAGCGGGAGGTGAGAGTGGCCGTGCAGGAAGGGTGTGCTAGGCTGGTGTCGCACAGCACCGGCGCATCGTTCAGGTCAGCAACAGTCACCGTCACCTCGCACACGGACCGGAAGTTGTTGGGTGTACGTGCCTCCACTCGGGCCACATACTCGTCGCACAGCTCGAAGTTGGGAGTGAACGCGGTGTTGGTGGCAAGTGTGGCCTGCAGGGGGTTGCCGCTAGTGCTGATGCCCACGGCGGGGGGGGCGGTGCACCCAGATGCAGCAGTGAACGACAGCAAGCTATACGCCACGTTGCCGCGAGTGCCGCTCTCGTACTGGTCTGCACTAAACACCATGCTTCCAGCGACGCTGTTCTCGTTCCATGTGAATGTTCCGGTTGCACCAGTGGCGTCTCCAGAGCACATGCCGTTCCAGGAAACACGCTGGTAGCGGATGCCAAGCACACAAGACTCCCGCGTGGGGTCGCATGCCGCCTGTCCACCACGCTGCTTGGGATCGTTGGCCTCAGGAGTGGAGTAAAAGCCATTGCTGACGGTGGTGGTCACGGAGCTGCCTGCTGGGCAAAACACGTTGGCGGGGTTGGTCTGCCCAGCACCACACTCGGTGGCAGTACGCGAGCTGGATCCAGCCGGGCACCTGAAACCGGCAGAGCAAGGGCCGTTGCACTGGGTGTTAGTGACAGCGCGTTGGTCACCATATCGCCCTGCAGGGCATTGGAATCGTCGACCACCGGAGCAGTAGAAGCCCTCCTCGCACTCTTGCTGCTCAGTGCGGGTGAGCTCGCTGGGACTGCCAGTGGAGTAGAAGCCGTCAAACACATCAATCGCCGCTGAGGCACCAGCCTCGCAGAAGCGAGTCACAGAGCCACAAGGGGTCTGCTGGGAGTTGCTGGAGCCAGATGGGCACAAGTAGCCTGCCTGGCAAATACCAGCACACAGGTTTGAAGACTCACCAGAAGCGCCGAAGCGGCCTGCTGGGCAGGGGAAGGTGCGTGCGTTGGTGTTCACTTGGGTGGATGGGCAGTAGTACCCGGCGTCGCAGTTGCCAGTGCAGCCGCTGTTTCCCAGCCCGGGGGAGTCGCCGAAGCGTCCTGCTGGGCACTGGACTGAGTTATGGGCAGTGGAGCCTTGCAGGCAGTAGTACCCAGCGCTACACTGAGCTGTACACAGGGGCGTGGTCAGGCCGCTGGTGGCACCATAGCGGCCAGCTGGGCAGTCCAGGCAGTCACTTGCACTCTGTGCGTTGCCCGTGGACTGGTACTTGCCGGCGGGGCAAGAGTTGCAGTTGGGGCCTGACAGGAAGGAGCCGGGAGGGCACGAGTTGTAGAAGGTGAAGGCAGGGGACAAGGTGCGCCAGACATTGCAGGACGCAAAGTTGGACACCTTGATTTCCACATTGCGCGTGCCATGGCCGCCCAGTGTGGCTTCATTGGGCATCACACAAATGACTCGGTTTCCATTGTTCAGCCACACTGGGCGAATGAGGATCTCTGCAGAGGCAGGTGCACCGACCTTCTTGAAGGAGCAGCGCAGGTTGGGCCCGCGTAGGAAGTTGCTGCCGTCCATGGTGATAGCAGCTGAGGAAATGTCCTCCCCGATCTGGGGGCCCCAGCTGGTCACGGTGGGCAGCGCAGCAGACCCGGATGCGGAGGGCACGAAAAGCTCCACAGAAGCAGGTGTGCCAATGCCGTTGGCGTCATCCAGAGGAATGAAAGACACTCGGTGGGTGCCAGCCTGTGCGAGGTTGGATGTCCACACGAAGTCGTATGTCCGCGTGTTGCTGCGTGCAGTTGTGCGTGGGTTCAAGGACGCTCCCACGGGGAGATCACCTGATGCAATAAACACATTGTCGCAGGTGTCAATGGCATCTTGGGCAGCCAGAGGGAAAGAGGTGGAAATGCCGGGGATGAAGCACGTGGGCAGGCCCCCTGCAAGCCAGGGGGAAGGGGGGATGAACACAGGGGCGTTGTTGTTCTGGCACGTGCATGAGCCAGCACACTGCCCGTTGTTGCTGCATGTGCGGCAACGAGGCGCACATGCACAGTACTTCACGGGCTGCACAGCGTACATGAGGTAGTCAATTGCCACCTCACAGTACCCGTCAGAAATGACGATCATCGTGCTGTAAAAAACACTAACGGTCCCGGGCACATTGAAGGACACGAGCCCAGACGTGGGGGCGACGGAGAAGCCGGGAGGGTGGGAGCCTCCGCTGCTGCCAGTAATCTCGGCACTCGTGGCGAGGCGGAATGACAGGGGGTCCAAATCGTCGTCTGAGGAACCCATTGTCCACTGGTTCAACTGCCCAATGACAACAGTCTGGATGGGCACCTGGGAGCTGACAGGAGAAGAATTCTTCCACACATTGCTGCCAAAAGTGCGCAGGTCCACAGTGTTCCACATGCGCATTCCCCGGTTGGCGTTGTTTTGCAGGGAGCCAATTGGAGTGCTGCCAATGCGGCAGCAAGAGGACCATTGCCCGGTGTATGGACCAGTGCCGGGGAAGGTATGTGTGCCTTCTTTGGATGCAGCAAACCAATCAGCGGCAGCGTCGGAGACAGTGACAGTCTGTATTCGGAGCATCGTGAGTAAGAGATAGGCGTGGTGCACATGCTACACAAAGAGCAATGACGCGGACTCACAAATCCACTCAAACTGATGGCGCCACCAGAGCCATAATTCAAACTGCTACCAAAGTTTATGACCTGCCCAACGTTGGCGTTCCAGACAGATCTTCGCTGCAAAGAAATACGTGTGAAGCACATCTCAAAGCAGGTCGCACAGGCCAACGAGATTTCAAACACTCAGCCCTCTAATCCAACGTACCCATCCTTGCCTGTAAAAACAATTTAATATGATCAGAGTGAAATGCTGACTTGCTGTAGCTTGAATCGCCTGAAATAGCCTATTGCAGGTGGGCAGCCCCGCAAACTGGAAGCGGCATTTCTCAGAACTATTGCATTGCCCCAATCGCACTTACATGAGCACATAGCGGACAGCAATGTTGGAAGTTCGCGTGTGGTCATTGGGATTTACTGGCTTCCAGTTTGTGTTGCCATATCTGTACATTTACGAAGGTGCAATAGGTCTACGCAAGAGGCACGTTTCCGCTGGATGGCTTACCGATAATGACTTGCCAGAGCAAGCTGTGCAAATGCCAGCAGCAAAGCTGCATATAGTGCAAGTGCACGCATGTCTATCTTGCCTGGTGGGCGAGAACAAACAACAGTTTTTGTATGCGAAACTCGCGGCAGTTGATGTCGCTTGCAACGCAAGCGAGGACCAGCCGAGTTGAGCAGCAAAACACAGCTGCACAATTCAGGCTTACGAATTTGCGAGCACTATTTAGAAGCTATCTTTAATTTGGTGATGGTGGGGGTGGGTATTGATCGGCAGCGCTGCGTTCACCAAGGTGGGGGGGTCCGCGCTGCGGGCCCTCAACTTCTCATGTCAATCAGCACTGGAGCCTCTGACCGAAAGACAGTGCAAGACAGGCGCGTTCTTTATCGATAAATTTCCAGATCCACACAGGAGCGCTCGTGTTGCATCAACAGCATCTGACGATGGCATCTCAGGAAGAAATTAAAGGCAAGAGCAAGCTGACGGCTGCAGCATCCCAGCAAACCCAAGCAGCAATCCTGGCCCATGGAGATGGCCTGCCGTTTGTCACACTGACTTTTGCACAGAGTTTAGATGGCTCAATTTGTACAGCCCAGGGTGCGAGATTCTCAAATTAGTGCCCGTTGGTGTCATTCTGTTGCTGCCAGGGACATTTCTCTGATTTGTTTCTTGTCCAGGCAATATGGTTGCACTTTCTGGACCTGAAAGTATGCACATGACCCACGAGCTTCGGTCACTCCACGATGCAATTATGGTCGGTGTTGGCACTGTCTTGGTTGATGATCCCCGCCTCACGACACGGGGCATCGAAGGTGCGTCACCCTGTCTGTCTGTCTGCCTCTGCATGTGCCCTCACCTTGCACCCAGGCAACCTTTACGCGCACAGATGCCAGAAGCCCGGTCCCAGTCATTATTGATCCACAAGTGCGTTCTCCCCCTGGGTGCAAACTGGTGCTTGCTGCTTCGACCGGGAGGCGAGTGCTGCTGCTGGCCAGCTCAGCTGCCCTTTCCTTTCCAGAAGTGGCTGCTCGCCGAGACGCCCTGGCCGCTCTGGGTGTGACAATCTGCGCATGTCCGACCGCAGAAAGTACGCATGCCTTCCGCATGTCTGTGCGGGACATACTTGACGCTTTATCCGCTGAGGGGGTGCACAGTGTGATGGTTGAGGGGGGGGCTTCTGTGATTTCCACGTTTCTGCGGCAGGGGATACCAGACACCATAGCCAAGCCCCCCTCTCAGCTCGTGCAGAATGTGATTATTACACTGTGCCCTGTGCTCTTGGGGGGGAAGCGCTACGCAGCGCTCGAGGCGGGGGGGGAGGCGGGGGACTGTGGGGGCGCCGTCCCCCGGATCGCCTTTCCCCGTCTGGGTGGGCCACTGGGCAGCGGTGCAGACGCTCCCAGCTACCAACAGCTGGGCAGCGACATGGTGATTCATGGATGTCTGTGCGCACCAGGTTGACAGACGCCACATGCAATGCTGTGTCCCAGCAGCTTGTCATGCCTGCAGGGTGGGGCATACTGGGGATGGCCTTCGCCCAGGGCTGCATGGAGGCAACAAATGTGCTGTACTGTGCGGTGTCCGGTTCTGCAGCAGCGAACCTAGGTGAATGGGGGTGTTGAGTCGAGGCTGCGTCGCCCCCCAGGGAGAGATTTGCCCCCCCATGCTCAAGTAGGCACCACCCATTTGGGCTAACGCTTGTGCACGCTTAGTCAAATAGCTGCCAGCAAAAATGCCCCGCGTAAGCTTGCTGTGTTATAGTATTAGACAATTTGACGTCGGGATCCCTCTTTTGTAAGTCCCAGCGGCTCGTTGAGCCTGTTGTCGCCGCGACTTGGGAGGCTGCGTTACACTCAGCCGGCCACAAATACGCGCCTAGTGGCTCCTGCGCTTCGACAATATGCAGCAACATGACGAAAAACTGGTGAACCAAGTAAATCCTATGCGAGGTGAGTGACTTCTCATGCCAGTACATTTTTCGCTGTGTGCATCATGCACACGCCACCAGTGCCAAGTTTGATGCTACCGAATGAAACTCTGCACCATTCACCTTGCAGGAGCAACCCCGAGTCCTTCTGCCGGGCATCCACCACCTCCTCCAGGAAATGGCCGCATTGCCCGCCATATGGCCGAAGTGCACTCTGCAAACGTGGACTGGTCTCAAGTCTCTCCTGCGGATCTTGCTTCACGCCAACGCCAAGTTTGGCAGGAGCAGGCAGCCATGGATGCGCTGCGATCCATGGGTGGCAACCGTTCTTTTGATGCATCGGGGGGATTCTTTGCCCGTACGCAGCTTGTGTCCGACACGGCAGCTTCAGTAGCCACCACAGCCATTCTTGCCAAGCGCCTTGTGGCAAGGCACCGGGCCCGTA
>Ga0307982_1000863_pt1 | contig 24305 bp, 11 predicted proteins | sample OrgLakmetagen989_FD_201847 | JGI IMG/M metagenome (GOLD analysis project Ga0307982, IMG submission 201847) | Saline water microbial communities from Organic Lake, Antarctica - #989 | ecosystem: Environmental > Aquatic > Non-marine Saline and Alkaline > Saline | place: Antarctica: Organic Lake...
CGCCACGCAGCCTGCAGTGCAGGAGAGCACGGAGGGCTACCGGCGGTCAAGCCAGGGCGGCAATATCCTATCGCCGGCGTTTGTGGTGACTGCGGCGCCCATGGCTGGAGATGTGCGACTCATGAGTAATACAGCAGCGTCCATTCCATCCATTGTCAGGAAGGGTGTGGTGGAGATCTACAACAGCAGCACAGGCTTCACGGGGACGCTCTGGCAGGGTACTTATAACTGGGATGACGACGTGCCGCAGGTGATGTGTCAGCAGCTGGGGTACAGCCGCATACGTCCAAATGTAGGGGTAGCGTCGCGGCAAGCCTCCGCTTTGGCCGCCCGTCCCAGCATATATCGAGCAGATTGTTACCCGACTCACCGGCTTGGTGCCCCCCCAGCCACTTTAAGGCAGTGTTCAGTATTCGAGGACCTGTCGGAAAACCTGTCTGCCAACAGCGTATTGCTGTACTGCGACCCCAGTTACAATCTCCCCGCTGTTTCGCACGCCCGCGCACAGTCCGACACCCGTTTGCGGATGTGGGGCGGCAGCACCGCCTTCAACGGGCAGCTGCAGGTGATGCGGAATTGGGGTGAGCAATGCGCTGCACCTTCCATGTGGGGCACTGTGTCGGTAACCGGCGTCAATAACCGCTCAGCAAATGCTGCATGCCGAGCTATGGGCTTCCGAGGCGCAGAGGACTGGTCCAATTCGGACTTCAAGTCCACCGCACTCCGGCCCGTGGTGGCAGGCTCCAGCTTGGGCTACATCGACAAGCTAATTTGCCCCTCAGCAGACACTGCTTCAATCGGGCAGTGCTGGCATACACCCTGGAGCAGCGCTGCTGCCTTCACTGCAAATGAGGACATCAGGGCACGGTCGGTGCTGCTGCGGTGCTCCGCCAAGGCTGGCAGCGTGCTGCCGGACACTGTTGCTGGTAGCGCTCCGTGTATGCTCCCACCCCTTTGGGTCGGCACTTCACAAGACCCAGACCCAGTGGAGTACGATGAGGCGGGCCTGGGGGTGCGTCTCGTGGGGGGGGCAGTATTCAGCTGGGGCTGCTGCAGGTGCAGAGAGGGGGGCAGTGGTATGCGGTGGGCAGCAGCTGCTTCAGCAACAGGGCCGCCAACAGGGCGTGCAAGGACATGGGGTACCAGGGGGCCGCGTACTGGGGGGGGGGCAGCTCAAGGCTCCCTGCAGTGGGCATGCGGCTGCAGGTGAGCCAATATGCTGCCATCCCCCCCACACTGGGGGGGGTGAAGTGTGCTGAGTCCACCACTGCCTTCATGGACTGCATTGTCCCAGGGGATGTTGGGTACTTTCGACGGCAACTTTTTTCCTCTAGTGTGCACCTGGCGTGTATGCCGGGGTATGATGAAGCCACGCCGGTGATGCTGGATGATGGTCCGGGGGCATACGTCCCAGCAGTGCCAAGAAACCGGCCTACAAGCGGCAGCACGTCTGATGATGATGCACATGGTATTCCACCCAGTGCTTTGGCTGGGGCCATCATTGGGGGGCTGTGCGGTGGAGGCGCCTTGATTTTTTGCTGTCTGACGATGCTTGGATCCACCAAAGACAATGACAAGGACAAGCAGCCGAAGGACGATGTCTCGGGCGGCACTGCTGGCTCTTCGACTGACAATGGCGCTCGGATTTCTGTGGAGATGACTTCCACGAAATGCACAGAAGCGAAAGCGACAGCCCTTGGGATGGAGCAGCTCAATGTGGCCAAGGCCAGTGTGCTTGAGATTGAGAGGGCAGTGAGCAGCGGGCGAGTGCCCCCCGCCGCACCTGTTTTCACGAGGGGCAGTGCAGCCATGGGAAATTACTTATCGTACGCCGTGCCCAGCGCATTGTACGGTGGCGAGATGCCTGCAAGCAGCGTACTCAGCAGCGCCTACAGCACCGCATCGCACTACGGCGGCGCATCATCACCCCGGGCAGCGCCACAGCCCACAGCCCCTGCATACGGTGGAGCCGCTACTACAGTTTCACTGCACATCGGAAATGAGCTGGAGGGGCGAGATCACGAGTGCGCGCGATTGGCACGAGTGGGCAAGGCACTGGGGACAGAGGCGGGGTGCAGCGGCTTCAGCAGCAGCCTGCACGCAGTAGCGCAGGCACAGGGCAGCGATCAGCAGTACAGCGTGCATAAGCCCATGCAAGTGGCTCAGTACCCTGGGCAGCCCCCCTCCTACGGGCAGACTGCACCACCCCCTTACTACATGTAGCCAAGCTGGTGCCGTGCACAGCTGGTGCCCCCCCGCGTCAAAAACCTGGGTCAGCACCCCACTTGAGAGTGTAGCATGTGTGTGCTGCAGTGTGGTATCGGAAGAAGTGCAGTCTCAGCTGTGTGGGCACCCCCCGTTCTGAGCCTGCGCTGGTGGAGATGGGCATGCAGCATACCCAGGAGGTGTGTCCCAATTTACATTTGTTTCCCATACAAGCGCCCCTGAATAATGTCTCCCGACCTGCATGCAATCTGGCTCACCATGGCATTATCACGCTCTGCATTGAAACTGTCTGGTGCTGTAGCCAGCGCAACGAAAGGTTGGCGTGGTGGGCAGGCTGCCGTGACCGTTGTGTCAAGCGGTTCTCTGGCCACAAAGCAGTCCCCACGACACTTTGATTGGAGTGGAGTACTGATGGGTGGCTGTGGTCTGGCTGTCGCCCTCTCTGGCTGTACGTATCCTGCGTTTCTGGTTGAATTGTCCTTCAAAGGCAAGTTGGTGCGTATTCCGCAGATGCCCAAGCTGATTCCATGCCAGAGCCTGTGCGGGCGCCCAACAGTGCCGTGGTAGCATCCAGCAGTGCTGTCAAACTGCAAGCGGTACAGGATGCTTTTGGATTTGTAGCCAGCAATGTGTCAGCTTACCCAACAGGAGGCGCGTTTCCTGCAGCTGAGCAGCCAATTGACATGGAGACAGACCGTCTGTGTGCGGCCCGTTTGCAGCATGTGGTGAACATGACACCCCACATTTCCAAGAGTGGTCGTGCAGTCGCCATTGAAAACGGGATTTTCCACATCAACTCCACTTTCCCGATGGAGGTTGCTGTGGTGAAATGCTTCTCTGCAGAGGACGGCCGTGCCTTCACCGGCTACGCTGGGACCCCCCTGCCCCTGGACATGACGGTGGGGCACCGGGGAGAAACCATTGGCTCATTGCTGAAGCAGGTCACTCCAGACACCACCTTGGGCTCTCTGATTCACCGGGAGGACGAGTCCCTGCCCGCCGATGCGTGGCACGCAGCCGTGCTGGGCGAGAGCAGAGAAGCGCAGATCGCACGGGCTCTGGCCATGGCGGAGAAAAAGCGACAGCTATACCACACCATGGGACTGTACCCCGATTTTCCCAAGGCGCCTGTGCTGTTTCAGGATGTGGGCGACATCTACGAAGACGCCGACAGCCTCAACAGCCTGATTGACGTGATGGCAAACGATGTCTCCGTGCTGTTTCCCACTGCAAACAAGCTCTTAATGCTGGAGTCACGCGGCTTCCCCCTTGCGGCGGCCCTGCAACAGCGCCTGCGCAGTCTGGGGATGACCACAAGTTTGGTGCAGGCACGCAAGCCCAACAAGCTCCCTGGCACCCTGGTCAAGAAGACCTACGAGAAGGAGTACGGGGCAGACACCATGGCTGTGCAGAAGCATATGCTGAAGGCGGGAGACAATGTGCTGCTTGTGGACGACATTGTGGCAACAGGCGGCACCCTGAAGGCATGCGAGCTGCTGGTGCAGCAGTGTGGACAGGACAGTGGGGCACACCTGCTGGGCAGCGTGGTGATCAACCAAGTGGATCCCCTTGCGCATATGTGGAAGATGGACAAGGTGCCGTACGTGGCGCTGAAGTGAAGTCGCTAGCGTCGGTGCCTGCTGACACCGGAATGCGTCGAACTGCTGTGTACGTTGCTGATGAATTTCACAATTTTGCTTGAAATGTCCTGCGAGGCCCCTGTTGACATCTGCGAGGGGTGCCAGGGCAGCGCGAGCAGCGGGAAGGTTTCGCCCTTGACTTGAGTGCTTGAATCGAGGGGGGAAGGGGGGGTGAGTTTCGACTGCGGGTGGAGAGCAAGCTTTTTCGGACCAACGAGATCCAGCGTAATTTGAAGCTGTGTGATGTCCGCATCGTTTGGCGTCACTCACTGACACGATTCTCGTCTGTTGTTGTGCCCAGCCTCTCCTTCGCGTCGCAATGTCTTTCAACCCGTTGATGTGGCTTCAGCTACAGTTGCTGACGCTATTCACCCTGCTGGCAGGCCTGATTGCTGGCATCCCAATCGTTCTTTTGATGCTCAAGGAGATGGCAACCACGTCCGATTTCTTCCGGCGTGACTACTTCGCGTGAGCACTAGTGGGCAAGTTTTGGGTAGATTGAACCCTCGCTGTCAATGTCTCATCCGCAGACCTCCTGTCGAAGCAATGGACAACAAGCACGGAGAGCACATCTATTTCAAAGCCAATGGTATCAAATTTCATGGCGTTACCAAGGGTGAAGGCCCTCTCATGTTATGGTGAGCAATTCCACGAAATGTCCTGGAGGTCGATGTGCTGGTCATTATGGCCGCTTCAGTTCGGCGAGGGTCAAAGTGTGTGCCGATTCCACAGCTTGCATGGATTTCCGGAGTGCTGGTACTCGTTTCGTCACTTATTGGATGCTTTCAGTGGATCCCACAAGGTGGTCGCCATTGACCTGCGAGGCTACGGGTATGCGATACTGCGAAACACGAACCCAACTGCGCCCAAGGCACATGCATTGTCGTGCAGTTTCACCAATAAGCCCAGCCCCTCGTGGATGGGCAGTGCCCAGTACGATCTGGAGACTTTGGTGCAGGATGTACGAGAGGTCATTCGCGCCCTAGGGTACACCGAGTGTGTGCTGGTGTCCCATGATTGGGGGGGCTTGCTGGCGTGGCAGTTCGCGCTGCGCTACCCTCAAATGGTCACGCGTTTCGTTACTATGGCCATGCCGCACCCGCAGTGCTGGAGGAAGAACTTCAACTTGGCGCAGTTCTCAGCATCGTGGTACATTTTTTTCTTCCAGTTGCCGTGGCTGCCTGAGCTGTTCACCACGCGGCGCAACCATCACATGACCCGCCGCGGCGTGTTCACTGGCCGTGCCATGGGCTGCAAGCGGGAGGGGGCTGTGCTGTCCGCTGACATTGACGTGTACCTGTGGGCTTCCTCCACGCCTGGTGTCACATCAAGCGCCATCAACTACTACCGGAACGTGTTTACACGGAACATCATGTACGGCTTGATGAATCCCGTGCCCAAGACCCCGCTGGAAGTGCCTGTCCTGAGCATCATCCCGGACTGCGACAACGCCATCCTCAAGTCCACGTACAGGGGCCAGGCGAAGTATGTGAAGGAGCTCACAGAGCTGCGGCTGACAAGTAAGGCAACACGATGCGCACGGTAGCGTCATAAATGCGCACTGTGCACACCTTGTTTGCGCAGATTCTTCCCACTGGGTGATGCTGGATGCTCCGCGGGAAGTGGTCGCCGCCATGTGTGACTTCTTGGATGTGCCCGCCCAGCAGCGCCCCAAGCTGCAATCAGTTTCGCCCGTAAAAGCCGAGCCATGCACACGTGCAACGTTCCGCAATGGCGATCTGGAAGTTGGCAGCACAGATACGCCGCTGTCGCTGTCAGATCTTGCTGGCAGTGAGACAAAGCGGCACGCAGACATGTGAGGTGTGCTCAAGACACTGAGAGGCCAGAGCCACTATCGGTGCCTTTCATCGATTGCGATGCAAACATTACCACTGTAAATGAAGACTTGCGCAAGAATAATTTCCTGCATGTGGTTGGAACGTACCTGCTGCTGCTCCCACTGCCATGACATTTCGACGCATCCCGATACGCTCCAGGTTTTGAATGAACCGCTGCTGCCTCCAGAGCATACCAGCAAACTTATGCTTCTGATCCGAAGGAACTTGCAGAGCCTGCCTACGAATGCTTGCATGCATGTTTGCCAAAGCCTGCTGCTTATCCAACTGTGCGCTGTTGGGCGCGGAATTTGATCCACTCTCCATGCTTTTCGATGAGCCTATTGTAGCTTGTCTGCCAGCCGATGAGCTGCAAACTAGAAACTAAAAAGCAAGCTATACTTGGGGTCGCCTGTAATCAGTTTCATTTTGCTCCAATGTCGCTTCAGGCACTACTGGCATAGCTCCTGAAAGATTTTTAGGCCCCTGTGCCTCAGGTAGTCGCATGATTCCATTCAGCGCTGATGCATGCATCATGCAGTCTGCCATCATGCGTCGCAATTAAATGTAATTTGCCGAGTACTCTCCACACAGCTCCTGGACACTTTGGTGACAGCAGTTGCAAGGCAGATGTGGCTCCGATAGGGCAATTTCAAGACCCTGGCTGTCTCTCCCAGCTCACCTTTTGCAAAGGAACAACATTGCCACTAAAACATGGCCAGTGCGTGTTTGATTCCTGCATTTAAAAAGCTTCCTGATGTGATCGTGTGCAGGTAATCGATTGGCTGACTTGCTAGGTGAGGCGCCATGGCTCTGGCGTTACAGGGTTGGGCGAACCTGACAAGCATCCGTGTCCTATTTTTGCAGGTGAAGTTGTTCAACAAGTAGAAACCAGCAGCCCAGGCCATGCCAGTGAAAATACTGGTGATGACGACGAGGTTCTGGAGGTTTTCGACAGTGAGGGCCAGGTAGTCACCCGAATTGATCTGGCTGCGGAGACAGTGTCGCAAGTCGCTGCGCAAGCTATCGCCAGCGCTCGCAAGCCCAGCTCCCAGCCTGCAGCCCCAGGCTTCGGGATGACTGCTGCCGATTTCGCTGAAGAGGAAGCTCCAGCAGCAAAGAAGCCGTCGGCGTCTGAGGACTTTGGCGTGGCGTACGCTCGTGAGGCCCTTCCAGGGGAGAACCAGGGGGCCTCAAATGCACTGCCCGGGGCCCTGGCCTCAGAAACCGACGCTTTTGACGAAGAGGAAGTCAGCAGCACATTTGTCACTGCATCTTTGGCCGCGCAGTCGTCTAGGAGAAAGCCTGACGCTGCCGTTGTGGGGTCCATGGCTGGTCCAAGCGACAGCGATTCGGACAGTGATGACTTTGCATTCGATGCACCAGCAACAGCACCAAGCAGCACCCCAGCCCCATCCGCAGCTCCAGCACCGGCATCCTCTGAGGTGGACAGCTTCATGCAGCGCCTTGCAGCTGCCAAACAGGCGGACAAAGCCGACAGTGCCGCCGAGGCCGAGGCAGCCGAGGCAAGGCGAAAGCTGGCAGCCGAGAGTGCTGCTGCTGCCGCGGCAGCAGCGCTCAGCAGTGCAGCTACCGCAGAGAAAGCTTCCAGGAGTCGTCCTATACCAGGCTCATCCACCAGTGCGGCAGCAGACTTCACAGTGCAGCACAGCAGTGTACGCACTGCGACGGGTTCAGCCCCCGTTTTCGCCAGCTCAGACACGAGCAGTGTGGACGAGGGCACTGCGATGGTGAGCAGTGCAGGCACTGCCATGGGCGCAGTCCAGCACAAGTTGCAGCAGGCGGCTGCAGCCAAAGAAAAGCAGGAACAAGTCGAGCGCGAGGAGCGTGTTCTCGCCAAGGGGGCCCAGTTAAAGGAGCTTGGGGGGGGTGCTGACACCATCATCGAGGAAGACGAGGAGGAGGAGGAGGAGGAGGAGGTGAGAAGTGAGGGGGCCTCTGCTGCTGCACAGTCCGTTGTGGTATCGCCGGAGGCAGTAGACAGCCGTGCAGGCTGCAGCACTTGGCCGGCTGTCGCACAAAAGCAGACGGCAGAGCCGGCAAAGTGTGACACCCACTTGCACACTGCAGTGACAGCGAATGAGCAAGCTTCGGACCACATCCCCAGGGATACTACAGCGGGCCCTGGGCCCATGCCTGTGCTGACTCAAGAGCAGGAGCTTGCAGCCGCTGCAGCACAGTTTGATGCGGGGACTGCAGCCGTATCCAGCAGGTCCGCTGCGACCAGCGTGGGCGACAGTTCAGCGTACACAGCCATCAAGCACACCGACGCAGCATCGTACCTCATGGGTGATGCCCAGGCTGGGCGCTTCAAGGCCACAGTGGTGGTGAAGCAGGCCAGCTCCGGGGGGCTGTGGAACGCCCTAACGCGCACGTCACTGTCTGCGGGGCTGAAGCCGGAACGCACAGCTGTGTTCGGCATGGCCAAGGTGCAATACGATGAATCAGACGAAGTGCACCAGCGGCTGATGCGGAGTATGTACAGGGCACTCAGTGGCAGCGACCTGGTGGGGCTCACGTGGACTGCTGTGGGGTTCCAGAACGACAACTTCGTCACAGATTTGCGGGGAGTGGGCATGCTTGGCTCACTACAGTTGTTGATGTTCGCGCAGGAACACCACGACTTTGTCGTTTCCCGTCTGATGAAGGCCGAGGGGAGTCCACAGTGGTACCCATTTGCCGTGCAGTCCCTGAACATGACACTGTACGCGCTGCAAGCCCTGCGGGCTGAGAAGCTGAATACCCTGGCCAACAAGAAGGACAGCGTGCTGCAGGCGCTGCACGAGTTTTACTGTGCGCTGTTTGTGGAGTTTGGGGAGTTGTTCGCTGCCAGCGGTGCCGAGGGGGCGTATGCCGGGATGCTGGGGCAGAAAGCAGCAGATGCGTGCAGCAAGGACCCTGCTGCTGCCATCGCAAAATATAAGAAACTTGTGGCTGGCGGCGGCGCCTCCAGCTCCTCCGTTGGGCGGGGGAGCATGCCTGCTTCGGCTGTCGCAGCGGCCGCCAGCGGGGGCAAGGGGGTTGAGGGGGGCACCCATGAGGGGGAAGTGCAGTTCAGCTCATTTTGAAGGACATTAACAGAATAGTGCCCAGCCGTGCTGTCTGAGAGGTTCCTGTGCATCCTGCCTCGTACCATCTGCTATCCTAGCCGAGGCGAGTTTAGCATGTGAGGGTTTGGGGGGGGCAAAAATGACACGAGCCTGTGCGTCGAGTCAGAAGACGCATTTACTCGTTTTAACAAGAAGGACTCATACATAAGGCCGCCTGTGCAATTTTTGATTGTTGCTGCAGAGGTATTGCTGAGGAAGGACTGCCTGCAGTTTCGTCGGCGTTTTGCATGGACATGAGCGATAAGCCGGGGGCGGCTGCGCAAGCAGGGTCGGCTTCACAGGAGAGCAGAGGCGCAGCCGATTCGAGCCTTATCAAGTTTCATTGGCGTGTGACGCAAGAGGTTGCAACCGATGAATCAGAAGCACTTATCGGGTCCCCGCAGCTTCGCCTGGACACGGACTTGCCACTCTTCAATTACTTTCAGCAGACTAAAGGCATGGGCATCGGATTTCACCCCGACCTGGATGAAGCTCTGTGCTCAAATCCAACAATTCTCACCACTCTACGTTCTATTCGAGGTGACTCAGGCTTCACAAGTATTTCACATTTGAGACAAGTTTTGAAGCTAGACTCCTCCCAGCAATTGCTTCACGGTGGGGAGCAGCGGCAGGGCTACAAAGACGCCCCACGCAAGTTCATCATCCGCATCGCGGCACCAGTCCAGCACATGTCAGCTGCAGGTGTAGCCACTCCGTATGCCGTTGTGGGGCAGCAGGCTGAGCTGGACAGCTCGTGGCAGCGCCACCTGGAGGTCGTGATGGCGGAGCTCTTTTCAGAAGACGACGAGGAGCACAGCGAATTCTGCGAGCAGTCCATCAGCCAAGACATGCATGTGGACATCGTGCCAGCCAGTGACGATGCAGGCACCTCCCACGTGCGCACAGCGGCCATGATGGCAGCCAAGCGGGAAGCCACAGCAGTCGTGGAGGAGCACGGCTTCCGCAGCATGGCATCCATGAATGCCCACAAGTACATGCCACAGCTGTCCATGGCCACGCGTGGTGTGTATGCACAGCGCGATCTCCACCACGGCGAGCTGCTTTGGCCCCCCGTGGGCGGCCTCATGACTGACCTGCATGACCCAGATGAAGCCGAGGCAGAGAGTCTGTTTCAGGGTGTACCAAACTTGGACGAGACACTGTGCGATGTGATGATTGACAGCGGTGCTGCCTCGTTGCATGCATTTGTGTGGCAAGACCCTGAGCAGCACCGCCGCTCCCACGTGGGGTTTGGCTCCAGGCAGCTGGCCCTCAACATGCTGCCCATGTGCAACTCTGCCTCCGCAGTCAACCAAGCCATGCACTTCGACTCACTGCAAGCAAGCAACGCAAATGTGTACCCCGTGAGAGTGGTTGTGGGGGTCACCAGGCGGCAGAAAAGCAGGACAGGCCGAGTGCAGGCAGATGACGTGCTGTTCCAAATTCCCTTGCTGATGTGGTTTGTGTGGAACCCAATCAAGCTCGGCGAGGAAGTGCGGGGCGAAAAGATGGCCCTGCTGCAAGAAACGTATGGGCAAGACGTGGAAACAACCATCTCATTCGCTGAGCTCAAGTTGAGGTGCGATGCCTACAAAGCCAAGTTGGCCTCCGCCGCTGCTCGTGTGCTCGCTTTGCTGTGGGCACGTGCTGAGCTGAGCCATGTACAAGAGCTGCAGCTGTTTCAAAAGCGGGAGGGGCTTGCTGTGGAAAAAGAGGAAGAGCTTCTCGCGCAAGGGTCGGATGTCGCATCGCTGCAGCGGCAGCAGGAGCTCATTGCCGCCCGCAAGCGCCTGCGGGAAAGTGGCGAGAAGCTTTCTGCTCGGCGCAAGGAACTCGAGTCAGAGTCGCAGCTTCTACAGCAAGCTGCCCAGCGTGACCTATTCGTGACACTCATCACGCTCGCTGAGCATGTCACTGGCAGTTTGCAGCTTATTCAAACAAAAGAGGGGGTAGTTTCAGCAGCCGCATTGCACGAGCGCGCACGCCGTGGCATCTGGCACATGCGGCACAACTTGGGAAAGCAGTTCATGCAAGACACGAAGCCAAACCCCCTGTACTTGACGGACACACAGCAGCGCCAGCTGTGGCGCAGTATAGATGTAAGACTGGTCCATGGGGAGCAGGTCACCGTGAAGAACTCCGCAGTGGCTGCCGCAGAGGCGGGTCGGGGCACCACAGTGGCCCAGACAGAGGCAGCAGCAGACGCTGAGCGGAATTCGCTCAAGGAGCAGCGCATGCAACTGCTGCAGATGAAGAGATATGGCTTAGAGCGCATGGACATGGACAAGCGCTTGCGGAGAATGCGGGAGCTGCTGGCTCGTCTCACCAGCGGGGCGCTCTCTGCGGGGTTGGGGCCGTTTTTGCAGGTGCCGCTGCAGCGCCTCCCAGTGCACAGTCCCCATCCTCGCCACCTGCTGCTATGGGGCCCCCAGCCCCCAGATGTGCACTACAATGCGTTTGCTGCTCGGCGGTGGTGGACTGTATTTGCCCTGACAGTACTCGGATTGACCCCGCTGGACATTCTGTGGCTGCGGAGGCACCTGATTTTCGAAGAAGACCCTGCACGCCGCTGGTACGATGAAGTTTACATTCCAGGAAAGTGCCTGCCTGGCGCACCCTGCCCACAAGGGGAGGTCCCTGGCGAGGCACCGGCCCCAGGCGAGCTGTTCAACCGCCCAAACCCCGAAATACAGCACCAAGTGCTGAAGATTCGTGCATCTGCCCCGCCCGCGGGCGCCAGTGGTACGCCATCGTACGTGCATGCACTGGCCGCCACGACCCCTGCGTGGGCAGCGGTGAGCGACAATGTGGCGCCGCAGCTGCAGCTGCGGGACAGTATGCTCGCCAAGGCAACAGTGTCGCTGCCTGAGTGCTTGGGTCCACGACCAAGAGCCGTAGCCGAGTGCTTGGGAGCGGCAGATGCGCCGCCCTCCCCACATTGGCTGCTGCGGTGCGCCCCATTGGGCCGAGTGCCCTCTGTGCAGCAGCAGCAGCGTGAGGTGGACGCCAACGACAAGCTCATGCTGTCACACGACCAGGAGCTACACCTCCCCCCCATTCCTGGACACATGCGCATGTTGACAAAGGGCGTTGTGTTGCGGGGATGTCAGCGGAGCCCCACACTGCACCGGGTTGTGGCGCTGTCTTCCCCGGCGCTGTTTGATGTGCTGGCGTCCAAGGCCCCGCAGCAACCCCCTGGCGAGGCAGACGGCGGCGAATCTGATGGTTCACAGGACACCATTCTCGAAAGCAGCTCCCCAGATGCGATGGAGTCCGTTCCCGGAAGCCCTGCCGATGTTCAAGCCGAGCGCCTCGCCGCAGAGAACAGCAAGCTGGCGATGCGCACCGCCCGTAAAGAGCTATTTGTGGATGGCGTGCAAGCCTGCAACCTGCTGGAGCACTTCCACTTTGCTGAAGAGATCCAAAACGATCCATCCCAGCCGATAAAATCGGCACTCGAGCTAAGGCCAGCTCGGTTTTGCGCCTCGCGTGACCAGCCGATGCTTGCAGCCTTGTCCTGTCTCACAACCTTGCGGCGGGATACTCAGGTAAAGAATCTTGCGCAAGGTGTACTGCAGTGGGGGGATTACCCTCAACAGTGCATCGCTGCAGCTGGGGGCCGCCCTGCAGCTGCCCTGCGCACAGTGCGGCCACTTGATGATGACGAGCTGCTCTTGCTCACAGGCAGCACAACGCAGGAGGGCGGGCAACAAGCGCCGCCCCATATGCCGGCATACTCCCGCCAAACAGGCTCTCTGCTCACTTCTGCTGAGACCGAAGATGTGCTGAACAAATGCCGTGCCGTGCTCACTCCCACTCCATTGGAGGCGGCCTGCGCTGCAGCTCTCGTTGCAGACGAAGCGCTGCTGTACGAAATAATTCAGTGCAAGCCGCAGCTTCAAGCAAGTGTTGGCCTTCATGCACATATGGAGCATCTTCAGGACTGCTTGGAAACAAACCCTGCCGAGGCAGCTGCTTACTTGCTGCCGTGTTTGCCACCGCAAGTCGCAGTTGACGAGGTGTACCAGCTGCCAGGGGATGACGACGATTCTGATGACTGCGACGATTTCGATGTTGAGGTGAACAAGCCAGCATTCCTAGAGGCTGCAGCCTTGGATGGCTTGCTGCCAACGGAGCACCACGTGCTGGATGGCAATGCCACGCACAAATGGGAAGGTGGCGCTGTGCAGGGACCGCACGAGCCAGGGAGTGCTGGTTGGCGGCGCTGGATTGCCCTGCGTGATCAGCGTGACTTCAGCTCGGCACCACTCTCTGTTCGCGTACCAGCCCTTTTGGCAGGTGTGCAGCCCACATATCTGCGCAGTGGCGTGCGATCATGGTGTTACCGGCAGCAGCAACTGATGCCACAAGACATCAAGCGTGCTGCTGAAAGATTTGATGGCGGAGAGCGCCATGAGGGCGTCTTCGTGCCCCGCAATGCTATCGAGCTTGCTAAGCAGCACAAGCGACAAATGACCCCATTTTACGACCCTAACGCGGCAGTCTTCTCGACCCTGCGGGGCTTGTGGACAGCATGCGATATGTTTCAGGCACCCCCCTATGCCATGGAGCAAGACGTTGTGAGGCGCTTCACGTATTCATTGTCATTTCTCGCTGGCAGGCCTCGCCCCCGCCATCTGCTTGAGCCGAGCAAGTACCAAGTGGACAGCACGCTGTGCAAGCGGTGGGCCATGACCACAGTTCAGCAGCTTTCAGCCGTTGTGTTTCATGCAGGAGACTGGGTGGGACGTATATTCAAGCCGGCACACAGCAAGACCATGGCACGGGCGGTGCAGCGCACAGAGCTTCGACGGCTGCAGCGTGTGGCACGCCGATCTGCTGCTCGGCAGCGTGCAGCCACGGCCACAGCCGCTGCAGCTGCGCAAGTGGCTTTGTTATCAACCGAATCAGCTGAATTGTCCCTTCCAGTCTCTCGCAAGCGTCCAGCAGAGCAATCGGTGGATTCCAGGGAAACCACCACAGCTGGGAGCAGCAGCTCTGCCCAGACCATCGCGGCTGCTCAACCCCGGACACCTTCACCTTTTGGGCGTGCACTGAGCGAGCAGTATTTGTCAGTTGGAGCAGCGCAGGCTCAGTCTGATGCAGCCGTAGCAGCGCAACATTTGTCGAATGCGGGCCAGGCTTCAGCCCCGGTCAGCGTGTTTGATACTGACAGTGATGATGACGAGCCCGCAGCGACATATACGCCCACAGCTACAGGGGAACATTCTCAGGGCGCCTCTTTGGGCTACGACGCACATCAAGGACCCTCAGCTGGTGCTGCGGCACACCAGCGGTCTGCGGGGGCAGCAACTGTCCCACTGCCTGCATACATGGTGCCCACTTATGACGACGACGACGAGGACGCGTACCTACCGCCCACACATGATATGTAATGATTCAATCAAATTTAAGTCTACTGGGCATCACACCCAGCTGCGCTCGCTGGCGGTTTGTGATGGTGACAGCTGTGAGGAGTTCTCATCCCGCAGTCCGACGGCAGCATCAGCAGTCGTGAAGCTGCGAACTTCGTGCACACTTTCGTTGCTGGGAATAGTCGTGTTCTCTGCAGTTGTGATGCTGGTGAATGCGTCTGCCCACACATTTCGAGCTTGGCGAACTGCAGACTGCATTGCTGCATCCAAGTCATCGAAATGCGTGGACCCAGCCGGCAGCTCCACAAAGAGTGTGATGACTTTTCCATCACGAGTGACCAAGCTGACGGCTGTGTCGTCAGCGGTCACACTGACAGCCTCCATACCAAGGCCGCCATCCGTAAACCCAGCAGACACAGTTGCAGCCCCTTTCACGACGCCCAAGACTGCCCGCACGTCGCATGCTCCTTGAATTTTGCTGCTTTGCACCGGGCGCCAGAACAGAATACGCAGGTCTGGTGATACGTGCACAAATCTCCGGCGCAGGCCTTTCTTGCTGCTTTTCTGAAACACTGCGCCTTTCACGAGTAGACGCCTGAACGCCTGCGATGGATCCGTGTCCGCTTCGGTGTGGGCCAATCTGTCAGGAGAGGCGGCCCCTGGGGAGGAGAAGGGGGCCTCAGCAACACTGCCATCGCCCAGTGTGGGGTGCTTCGGCCGAACAAGCTGCCGCGCTGATTGCATCCCTAGCGACTGCTGCTGGGACAACTGAGCAATGGGGAGTGGCGAGCGCGCTACAATTGTACCAGCAGCATTGTCAACAGGCTGCACACTGTGGCTTGGGCTACCTGGCAGGATTTCCTCTGCTGACACAGACCGCCCTGCGGCCAGCCGGCGCTTCACTGCTCTATCGCTCTGAGCAGATGCCCGCAGCGCTGCCCCTGCTGCATCAGTGTCGTCCACACCTGCGCGACGCTGAGGCGTGCTCATGGCACTTGATGCCTCCACCCCAGAGCCCCCCCCTTCTGCAGACGTGCGGGGGGGGGCCGAACTGGGCAACCCCCCTGGGATTCCGCTCACAGCTTGAGCTGCAGGGGCTGCGGGCGCCGGGCTAACTTGCTCCAGGCTTGGGGGAGGGGGTAGTGTCGGCGGGGTGGGGGTGCTGGACGGCCCAGTGGAGCCCCCCCCTGCAGCCCCCTGGCGTGCAGCAGAGGCTGCTCGGGACGCGTGCACTACCGCCCGACGCAGCAAATGCGCTGCAATGTGCATTTGAGGCAGGTTTAGCCCTGGGATCCAATACCAAGCGGGCGCCTGCATACTGTCGTGGGGGGTGACACCCCTGTCCGCTGTGCCGCTCTGCAGGCCCACCTTGAGGAACTCAGCCACGCCGTGCTGTGCCCGGGAGATGTCATCTGCAGTGATCTGCTGCACACGCAGGGGGATGCTGGATGCTCCAAAGCCGCTGTGCTGTGCGGCTGCCCCCCTTGAAGGGGTTGTACCCCCCCCAGCGTGTGCACTGCCGGAAGCTTCATCCGGAACAGGGAGGAGTGGCACGCCCAATGAGACGATGATTTGGCCCAGCTGTGCTACACGCGCATTCAGTCTGTCGTTTTCACTTCTGAGCGACGCAACCACTGCCGCCAAGTCTGTTGTCGCATTTGCTTGCACGCGGGTGGTGACCATCCCACAGCGTTGCGCAAACCGACACGTGGAGATGCACTCGTCTGTGAACTCTGGCTCTGGATTCAGTGTGGCTAGGAACGCTGTGCGGCAGTTCCCTCCCAGGGAGTCCTTCAGGATGGCAGTCAGGGTGGAGTTTCTGTAGGGGACGTGCCCGCTGTTCCCCCCCCTGCCCCTGCTTCCGCTGCGGGCGGAGGTGGCACCGCCCGCAGCACTTCCGCCCCCATCACGGCTGTCGTGTGTTTGTCTATCTTGCAGCGCAATGATGACTTTCTCAAGGTAGTGCAGGGAAAGGTTGATGAAGCGGCCTTCTCGCCGGGTGAGGGCAGATGTGGGCCCATCGGCCGCCCCGGGGGCAAAGGCACGACGACTGCCGGCAGTCACTGCACTGCGGCGGTCCACACTGATGGCGCTGCGCCCCCCCCTGGAGCCCACACTGGCTCCGCTGGACAAGTCCACGCCGCTGGCAGCCCTTGATCTGGAACCAGCTCGGGAATTCCCCCCCACACTGGAGGCGTCATCCCCAGCCACGGAGGCGGCGCCAGAAGCAGACCCCCCCACAGCAATGGCGTCTGATTTGTACACGCGCTCACTGCCAGCCAAGTCCACCAAGTGGAGTTTGGAGCTTCGGAGCGTGGTAGTCTCTGGGTGCTTTGAGCGGATTTGGACCGAAAAGACACAGTGTGAGCGTGAAGATGCCTGTGCATAACGGTGGATGTACCACTGGAAGTCTTGACACGCCATGGCAGCTCACTTACCCTGTTCATGAGCGTCTCAGCGGTCATTCGGTGCATGTTCCCCAGAAACAGCAAGTTCAACGCATCCTGTTCCGACGGCACCTCGAACACCTGCAGCCCCCGCATCTCGAGGCTGCCTTTGCTGTTGTGCTGCAGTTTAATCGTGTTCCACTGCTCAATTGTGCGCCCATTGTGAGATCTGTGGGCAAAGTCTGGTTTGAGCGGGGGCAGGGCGGAAGGGCAATCCGCCAGGGCTTACGTGTCCAGCAGGTCATAGCAGGTCTCGTTGTAAATCTCCATGTAGCTGACGAAGATCTTGAGTTCCTCTTCGGGGTGTGCGTCAGCGTGTGCGTACACTTGCTGCAAAGCCCTGGGAACCATGCCTCTGTCTGCATAGGACTCTCCACCTGTCATGGAGTATGTCTTCCCGCTGCCAGTTTGCCCGTATGCAAAAAGTGTACCGTTGAATCCTTCCAAAGCACCTGCTACAATAGGTGCTGTCACAGTGCTGTACACTTCGTCTTGCGTGCCGCCCTCAAAGACCTGCGGTGAAAAGGGCATGCAACACCGAGGCACTGCATGGCGATTCGTGAGGCAAATCGTGCAACCGGGGACGCACCTGGTCGAACGAAAAATCGATTGCACGGCCAGACAGTTTCGATTTTGGATCAGAAGCTTCTTCAGGTGGGTCAAATTGAATTTTGGTGAGCTTGCTGCCTTCTCCTGAGGGGCCTGTGAATGTAGCGGAATTTGATTAGCGTTAGGCGGGACTTGGCACCAAGAGACTTACCGATACACGAGTAGCGCGGAGTATCGTCTGCATGCTTGGAACCAAGAAAGGGACGAACTCTGGCAAATGTTGCTATCCGCCAGTTCACCATCGTAGATAAGAAACAAAGTGCTATCTCACTGCTGAAGCGTGCTTGGGAAGATTCAGTTGGGCGAAGCCCAGGCAGCTGTAATTGGCACTAGGCAGCAAGGAGCAGGCTTGCCTGAATTGGGTGTACACAAATAATAGTCATACCAATAATCTTACAACACTTGTATGGCAACACCGTGCAGGTCAAGGACTGGCAAGCAGCCAACAGTGCTTGCTCAACAGATTCGCTGGGCATATTGGATCGGGGGGCCTGAACTACTCGGAGGATGCAGAGCTACGTAGGCGTTGAATACCACTGTGTCCACCCAAATTCACCTTTTTGGAATAACAGCACAACTATTTCCACGCATACTGCAGCCTAGCAGGGCCACAGGGAGCTCTCCAGTGGCTAGATCCCTTGGCACAGCAGGCTTGCAACATTGTGTTGCGGTGCAGCGCGCAATTTCGACATACACAGCAGTAGCAGCTGGACATGGAGGCCAAAACGCCACCTGTGAACCCTTTGCATGTGCTGCCTGTTCTCGACTTCCACGCCATCGCCGTTGACGATAGCCTGCAGTGAGTTGTCGCTTCGTCGCACTGCGACGTGGCTCACAGATCGATGCACCTCCTCATCTCAAGCCCACCGAGCTCACCGCGTACAATTGCAGGCCCCAGCATGGATATGCAAATTCTCGTCCCCAGGGTCGCACCCTTGCACTTTCGTTTGACCCTCGGATCCAGGTGCGTTGTTGTTGGCGGCAAGCTGCAGGCGTTAGATTTGCGTAGCTTGCGCGGCGGGGGCACGTTTGCAGCAGCCGCTTCACCCTGTGATACTGCAGACATTTGCTTTACGATATACTATGTCAGGTGTAGATATTGGCGCCTCTGCTTTGTCCATGCAAACTTCATCACTGGTCGACAGGAAGGGGCGCCTGATACGGCCAGCTGAGCTGCCGGTGGGCACCGATGCCCTCGGAAAACCCACCGCTGCAGCCAAGGCAGCCGCCGCTGAATCCAGGCCTGCAGTGGGCCTCTTTGAGTCCTCTGACGTGGAGCTGCTGGAGACTGACGCACAGGACCCCTGCCACGTTGTAGTGGGCTTGCGCCTCGCCTCCCAGCTGGCGGCGCCGACAGCGGTCGAAGGCGGAACACCGCAGGGGGGCGAGCGTGTGAAACGCAGCAAGACACGCGCTGTTCGCCTGCCGCTGTGGTTCACGACGCCCCAGGAGGCTTGGCTGTTTTCCACCCTGCTGCACACCCTGAGGCCAACCGTGCCGATCAAGTTTGACCGATGCGAGATCGTGCTGTCCCCGTCCCGAACTGCATATGATGTGCTGGTGATCACCACTCAAGACGAGGGCAAGGATGTCGGAACAACAGCCAGAACAGCCAAGCGCCGAATGACCATGGCCTTGAAAGCTGAGGGGGTGCCTCAGAGGGGGGTCACCCCATCCAGTAGCCCCCCCCCCTCCAGCCGCCGCACCAGTGCAAAATACAGTACAGACGGAGCAGCTGTACAGAATGGCTGTATAGTGGTTGGCGCAGCAGGTGTCACCACTGCCCCACGTCGGGTTGTAGTTGACGTTCAGTTCGGCGTTCTTGAGGAATGGGGGCGGGTACAAGGCCCTGAGGATCTTAGCTCAGAAGAGCTGTCCTCACTGACCGAGTCCTTGTTCTTGAAGGGTGTGCGCTTTGCAGGAATGGAGGCATTCCTGACTAAGCGCGACCACAAACGCCAAGCTGTCATCGCTGCCCAGAAGCAGTCGCAGCGACCTGGTGCGCGACCAGCGGCCACACCACACACCGCAGATACGGGCGTCACACCTGTCAGCACTAAAAGCTCAGGAGCGCCACCCCCCGCGACTAGCCCTGCAGTGGCCAGCCGCGGCAGGCGGACCAGTCTAGCACTTTCTCCGCTGTTCGCCTCTATGGGTTCAACTGGAGGGGGTGCAGGGGGGGGCTATCGCGACCCCGCCCATGATGCCACAGCTGTCGAGGCTGAACACGCCATTGCTGACCACACCTTCTCGCGTGGCGTGGTGAGTCGCACGGTGTCGTTTCCAAGGGAGCACTTGCCTGCGTGGCACCTGTTGAAGTTGCTGCCGCTGCACCCAAGAACACGCATCGCGACGAACATTCGTGTGCGGAATTTGAGGTTTGCATATACACAGCCGTCAGTGCTGGGTGGCGGCGCCACTGCTGTGCGTTTCACGGGGCACGACCCCGCTGATCCGCAAGTGCTGCTTCCTGTGTTTCCGTCGCGCGCCACTCGGGACCGTTTCCTGGGGCGAGCATATGCTGCCCTGTGCAGGCAGTCCCACAAGCCGCAGGTGATGCCCCCGAAGCAGGCGCTGCGGGCGGATGCATCCGCCGCTGGGCGAGCATCTGCCCGCAGCGCTAGGCGAGACCCCCGGGGGGAAGGCAGCATTAACCACTTTCCCAGCGTGGACGAGAAGTTCCAAGGGCCCTTCTTGCGTGTGTGGGCGGGGTCGTGGACGGTGGATGGGCTGCCGCCACCCCCCCTGGCGGACGAGAAGGTGGAACACTATGCGAGCACTGGGAACAGGGAATACTCCACCACTACACGGGTGCGCGGTTTGTCTGCTGGCAGCGCTGACCTTGAAGTCAGCTCAGCAACCCCACGGGGCCCCCCCTCCTTTACTTCTAGGGGCCCATCCACCTCCCCGTCAGCCGTGTCATGGCCGCCGCCTCAGCCGTTGAGAGCATGGCTGGACGTGGATGATGGTGAGTGGCGGCACGATATCTGGGCTGTGTCGCTTTTCGACGTTCCCCGCTCCTCCATTGGCGCCTGGGTGCGGTGCTTGGAGCTTGCGCTGAATTCCTGCCCTGCCAAGAAGGACCCCCCCCTGCACAGACACGCAGTGGCCTCCGCCGATCGAACTCTGCAACATGAGGTTTCTGACGTGGTGGATGCCATGGAGGAGAAGCTGAAGGCTCAGGTTGAGGTTGAGGTTGAAGAAGCGGAGGAACAGGAGGCTGTTCTTGCTGCTGAAGAGAAGAAGCTCGGCTTCAGTCTGCGGGCGGACACTAAAGCGGGTGGAGGGGGGCTCCATGAGGGTAAGGCTGAGCCCAACTCACCGACTGCTACACCCTCAAAGCGCTCCAGGCGAGTGTCCATGGCACCTGTGGCAACTGCAAGTGCCGAGGGGGCTTACTCTGCCGTCCTGCGCACGGGACCCCCCTTGCCCACCTTTGCGGAATCCACGGCCGATATGCAGCGTGCGTGTGCGGCAGTGGCTGGCGTGCGTGCACGGGAGCGGGTCCGGCGGGAGGCTGAGGCTCGGCTTGCGGCGCGGCGGGCAGGGCGATGGGCAGTGAAACGGTCACATGCGCTCAACAAGGCTAAGGCTGCCGGGGGAGCCCCCCCCACACCTGGAATCAGGGGGGGGGCTTCCAACAAGAGCTTCAAAGGTGCATCCACCATTGCATCTGCAGTAACCCGGAACACCGCTTTAAGTGTTCGTTCATCAGCCGTGGGTGCAGCGGCCACTGCACGCACTGCAGTGACCCGAGCTCAGGAGGCTGGGTCATACCTCCGCACGGTGTGCGTCCGTGCCATGGGAAGCATGCTGCTGGTGATCGCTGCACGCGAAGAGCTATCCCCCCGTCTGGTGGACACGGTGACAGCTTCTTTCCAGCTCCCTCACCGCAGCCTGTCGGCACTGGCGTCAGCGAACAGCACACTTGACTCGAAAGCCATGCTTGCATCAGCACTTGTTCCGCCTAGAAGTGTTCTCAGTATGAAACGCTACGCAGGCACGGCTGCGGGCAGTGCTGCCACCCTCGGCGAAGACACAGCAGCGGTTGGTGGCCCTGGGGTAGTTTCTGCACCCCCCCCTTCAGCCCCAGGGGCGTCAGGGGGGGGATCAAGGTTTGGAATTTTTGGTGGAGCCAAGTCCAGCATCACCTCAAACGAGCAAGGCAGCCCAAGCCGAGGTGACTCCTCCCGTGTACCCAGCAGCATGGGCCCACCTGCCGCAGCGCCCACCCCCCGTTTTGGGGGAGGGGCTGCTTGGGGAGAAGATACTGACTCAGTCATGCCGGACAGCGCCAGTGTGGCTCACGGCATGGAAGGCGATATGGAGGGAAGTGACGACAGCGGGGACGAGGAGGGGGGTATGGGGGGGGCTCAAAGATGGACAGCTGGTGCAGTGGGGGTCGGTTTTTCCATTTTGGGAACTTCTTTTGCATTTGTGGCACACAGAACAGCCGCCACACCGGAACAGGCCTCAGTGCGTCTGGCAGAGTATCGAGCCATAGTGCGTGGCTTGAATTTGCACCCCACACGGCATGCTGGCGTGACCGGCCCCCCCCCCGGCGCAGACGACAGCATCATTGCCGAAGCACTTCCTGCACGAGGGGGGGGTGTTGAAGTTTTTGAGGGGGGGCCAGCTGCACAGGGCGGGGATGATTCCTCGTCCGTCGTCTCCCGTGTCTCCAAGAGCGTCTCGCGCATGCTGGGGGGCAGAGCAGCTGGATCTGCTGTCGGTGGCGGCCAGGCAGCAGCAGCCACAGCTCACACAGCTGCCGGCGGCGGAGGCACCGAAGATCTGCCTGGGCTGCCCCTGCACGCGCCCTTTGTGGAGTGGTACGACCATGTGTTCTGGATGGCTGAAACCGACTCCAGAACAGATCGGGGCGTGCTGCAAAGCGACTACGACCCGTTCCTGCTTCCAGGACAGGTTGTTCCCAGTGTGAGCGACCCGGAAAGTGGGGCTATTTCAGGGAATGTGACGCTGAGAGACATCCGACGCGACCTGCGAGGCATGCTGCAGAGCCCCAATGGGGAGCAGTGGACTGCAGATGTAGATGCACGTCGCAGTGCGACCAGCATGATGCGCGCCTCGTGGGCCGCAGCCGCTCAACGTCTGGGCACAAAAAGTGGTGCAGGCGCGCGGCTGGCAAAGGCGGCGGCATTCTCTGGCTCAGCAGCTGGCCGCAGCCTCGCAGAAGAGCACGGTGATGTTCCGCCTGTTCCGTTCCAGTCAATGCTTGGCGAGGTGCATGTCGCAGTAGGCGAGCCCATGGAGTACTCCACTCTTGCTGCACACATGGTCATGTTCACTGGCGAAGCCCCAGAAGGGGGGGCTCAAACCAGTGATGCACCCCCATCCCCCACATTCGCCCCCACTGCTGCGCCCAGCCCTGCTCGGCGGCGAGCTGACCTGCAAGTTGACGTTGCATCTGCTGAGCAGCGGGGGGGAGCTGTAGACCCCCGGTCACTGACCCCTCTGGTCCTGCTCTCGCCCAACGGCAGCTCGCCCAACCGTGTGGTGGACGCCAGCTCCACCTCTGTGCTAGGTGAAGGAGGGCTGGAATTCGAGGAGGACGGCAGCTCCCAAGGGGGGCATTCACCCATGGGTGCTTTCGCTGTTCCGCGTGGGGCAGTGGAGCAAGAAACAAGCTCTTTGCGGCTACGGGGTGTTCCTCGCGAGCTCCAGAACAAGAATGTCCGCACAGAGCCGCTGTTCCTGCCTCGTTCATGGCTGCCGGGGGCGCCACACACTGCGCTGCTGACTCGTGTATACCACCAAATGACAGGGGACACGCCAGCCAGCATGTCAATGTTTGAGGAGCAGAAGGGAGAAGCAAAGCACATGACGCTGCCGCCCCCCCCTGGCTGGTCGCTCGTGTCGTCTGCAGTGGAGTTTTCCTCTGACATGGCGCGGCTGCCGAAAAGCACTGTAGAGAGCACGTGCAAGGCTGCCATCAAAGCATGTGGAGGGGGGTCACGCGCCACGCGGGAGGTGTGGCCTGTGGATGTGCACTGTCAGCAGGGGTCTTGGCGTGTTCTGCGTTCCACCGAGGACGTGTACCACCTGGCAGCGGCGTTACAGGCTGTCACCACCCTCAAGTTGCCCCCCTTGCCCCCTTTGAACAAAGCCGGCAAGCTGACCACCAAAGCTCGAAACAACTCTGCCCGCCGCAAGGCCATGCAGGCGTTTTTGTCGGAATTGGCATCCAGCCCCCTGGCTTGGCGGACCCCCCTTGTAGCGCAGTTTCTGGACAATCCTCTGGACGGCACGCTGGGGCTAGACTTCTGCTCCCTGTGGCGAGTGGTGATGGCCGCAGAGAGGGTGGCGGTGCAACGCATGGCGGCGCAGCATGACACGGAACAGCTGTTCCGGCTTGATTCCTTGGCTCGGGAAATGGCCACAGACGCCATTTTCATGGGGTTTTCGGAGCAGCACGTCCGCTTCCCCCCCACACACCCTTTGCCCTCGGCAGCGCATTCTGAGCTTGGGTCGCATAGTCGCATAGCGACCAGCGCTGGACAACTCAAGTACGACGGCGATGCCCACGCTGAGGCTGTGTCTGCATTTGGACCAAGCTTTGCGCTGCCTGGCTATGCCAACCGCGTGCTGCGGTGTTCCGCGTTGCACTTGGCCGGGAACATCAAGGAGCAGGGTTACAGTGCAGCATTGAAGGTCACACATAGCCACCACAGGCCCGTGTCAGCGCACTTCCAGGTGACGACTCAGCTGCCCTTCATCTCGTTGCCCCCCTCGCACTACTTACCAGGGGTGTCCGGAGAGGACGGGGTGAAGGTCGAGAAGGGGGCACTTACTGACTCAGCCAAGGCGCCTGCCCGCCGCATGTCATGGTTCTCACCCGATGCTGGGCAAAAGGGCATGGATGTCAAAGGGGGTGCAGGGGGGTCATCTGCCCGCGTGGCGGAGGTCCCCTTCTATGCTGTCAACACCCCTGTGAACCCCACCACGCCGGACTTCAGATTCACACCCTCCTGCCGCGTGGAGGTGCAGTTTGAAAACGTCGCCTTCAGACCGGAACACGTTGCGGAATTCGCTCCGGGCTTGG
>Ga0307982_1000866_pt1 | contig 24274 bp, 21 predicted proteins | sample OrgLakmetagen989_FD_201847 | JGI IMG/M metagenome (GOLD analysis project Ga0307982, IMG submission 201847) | Saline water microbial communities from Organic Lake, Antarctica - #989 | ecosystem: Environmental > Aquatic > Non-marine Saline and Alkaline > Saline | place: Antarctica: Organic Lake...
ATCGTCATGAGGCAGTACTTTCCATTGGGAGTGCCTCGTGACCCACTCCTTCCTATCGCCATGTATTAGTTTAGCAATTACCCAGCCCGCCCACCCCTTGGGTGCTGTAGGGGCACCCGACGATTTATTGCCATTACTGTCCGAATGCGTGTCTCACACAGGTACGGAAGGGGGCTCTGTACCTTGTAGTGCTAGGCCTCAACTGCTTTGCAATGCTCAAGCAGCCGGTAACCTACAATAATTATATTAAGCCTCACATACTTCAAGGATTGTAGAGCGTGCCTGTCGTGCGCATACTAACTGTTTACAAACAAGGGTGCGGCAGAGCAACGAAATAGCCTGTAGGCTTTACTTGCCACAGGTGTGCTCCTTATCATGGCTGAGTCGCTATGGAACATCCAAGATGGATATATGGAGGGTTTTTTGAGAGGCCTTCGAAGCACCTTTCTGACAGATGCTGATTACTCGCACCTGCGCGACTGCCGGCGCATTGAGGGTCCGTGCTGCGCGGCTTCGTACGATTGTCCAGCTTTTGCATGCGGTGCAACCTCTGCAGACCTGCGACTTAACTTACAAGAGACAGATTATGTGGACCTATTTGATGAATCACAATCTGAGGTACGCCACGGCCATATCGTTGGTTTCGTATCGGCCAGGCCGTAGCTGCAGGAATTGTCTTTTGCTCAGCCCCTGACCGACAAATTCATCAAGACAAAGTGCCGCGAGAAGCTTGCAAACGAGTTTAGCTTCATGCGAAACCAATCCGGAGGGAATGCTGCAAAATTCATGGACTTTGTGCAGTAAGGCATGCTGCCCTGCTGTTGCTCGTCACAACGCAGCAACAGCCTCCCTGTGCAGATTTGAGTACCAAATCCAAACAGTCATTGACATCCTGAAAGCGACACAAGAAGGCAGCGATCCATCATCGGAACGTCTGAAGGAGATTTTAGATACTTCACACCCCCTGGGTCGCTTTGACCCCCCCATCATGAAAGCCATTGCCGCCTTCGATTCGTCGCCAGAAGGTATGTGCCCACCAGACGAGACATCCTGTCGCTGACACTCAGCACGTGCATGCTCAAGCACAGGTTTGGAGCAGCTTTACTCGTCTGTGTTGATTGAGCTGTCCGTAGGCAAGTACTTCGCGCAGTACTTGGCTGACCAGGCAGAGACCTCCGCCGTGCTGGGGGCCGAAGAAGCTAGGTCGCGATTGTCGGAAATGCCCCTAGCCATGCTTGAGAACAGCATCATCAAGCTGTACCTGGAGGACTTCTACCAGTGGACACAGTCCCTGGGGGGAGAGACTGCAGTGCAGATGGCCACCCTGCTGGGTGCCCGTGCTGACGCCATCACCATCAACGTCACCTACAACAGCCTGGGCACGGCATACAACAACGTGAGTGTCGCGCGCACAAACACTGCATGATTTCCACCGCTCACCCTGCACCTTGTGTTCACAGCCCGCTGAGCGCGAGAGCAGTCGCCGTGCCATGTACCCTGCCTTCGGCTCGCTGTACCCTGAGGGCTGCATGGAGCTGGCACAGGTGGACAATGAGGACGCCATTGCTGCCAAGCTGGAGCCCTATGGGCAGTACCGACAGCTGTGGGACAACGCTGAGGTCAAGGCGGTGGAGAGTGTACAGCACTTGCTGGAAGGGGATGATGACTTGTTGGGGGGGGGGGACTCCGAGGAGGAAGAGGCCACGCAAGCCCCCCTGGGAGGCGGCATGGCCGTTGGACTCACAGGCGTCAAGGACATCACACAAGCCTTCTTCGAGCACTCCGTTAAGGTGCTGGAAGGCGCATTCCAGGGCCAGTTTCACTACGGTATGTGCCCTTCCATTCCCTGCCCCGCGCGCCTGCATCCGCCCACGCACAGCCCGCCACACCTCCACAGCCATATACTACGCCTACGTCAAGCTGAAGGAACAGGAGGCCAAGAATCTGGGGTGGATGGCCACTTGTCTGAAGCACGGGAAACGGGACTTCGACCGCCTGGTGCAAATCTTCAAAAAGGAGGATTGACAAAGCAGCAGCCACACCTGCCACGCACAGAAAGCACCGCAACACGTTTGCTCTACCACAGCATAAATGCAGCCTTTCCCATGCTTGCATTTGTCGTTGAGCCTGGAGTTTTGGTGCTGCTGTCAAGCAGATGTGCATCCAACTGTGAAGCTCACCAGGGAGTTAAAACCATCGTATGCCGGTGTCACACACAGTTGAATGCATTGTTGCTTAGCGTTGCTCTGTACTTGAGGTATCAGGTGCCCAAGCAGCTCCGGCCTTGGCTGAGCGCACGCCAGGGCGGGCCGTGAACCCTGGCCCACTCAGCATATCACGCTGGGAATTGTACAGCAGCTGCCCCGGGGAAAATGCAGCAAATGCTCTCAGGCCGGGGATGACGCTGGTGACTGTGCCGGGAACGGCCACCACCGACAGCGCCGCCGCCGTGGCCACAGTGTTCATGTACAGCCGAGAGGGCATGGCCGCCACAAGCGCCGTGTAGTTCTCTGCACCCAGGCGTGCCTCAGCCGCCATCATTGTCTGCTGCCGGCGGGCAAAGGTCACTCGCTGCTCCGAGTGCTGCATGTGGTTCTTCATGGTGAGCCAGATCACCCGTGGGTCCTTCAGGTTCACCTCCCGACACACCACTGGCCGGCCCCACTTGAGGATATGGCTCTCAGAGTGCAGTTGCCGCTTCATCCAGGGGTGAATCATCATGAGCTCATTCCAGCCGTACTGCGTCAAGTGCCGCACAGTCAAGTGTGCAAACGCTGGGGAAATCTGCGGCTGCTCCGAGGGCCGTGGGCGCTGCGGTTTCTGCCAGGGGGCTGCCCCTGAGAAGCGCCCGCTCTCCTCGTCCTTGCTGGGGGTGTGCTCTTGGGGGTTATACACCACACACATGTTCCAGCGGTTGTCAATGCCAGATACCCAGGGTCCATTGGGTGTGATCGGCAGCGCCTTGTCGGCATCCTGCACGTGTCTGGCGAAGTCAGAGGGCAGCACTCGCTCCTGGGCAATGACTACTCGCAGGGGGGCAGTCATATCTGGGGTGGACTGCAAAGACACAGGGGAGAGGTGAAGAAAGCAGGCAAGCATGCGGGGCGGGATGCACGTACTCGGAAGGCCTTTGCTGCTCTAGGCTTAGTGGGCTGCACGGGCTGTGCCAAGCACCCCCCCGCGGCGCACTTGCGCTCCAGCAGCTTGGTGAGCGCATCACGCGCGGCGGTGCGCTCAGCGGGAGAAACGCGCTGCTTGCCCATCTGGATGGAGTGCAGTTTTCGCGCGTGCAGCATGTACTCTGCGTGTGTTTTGTGCAGCCACTCCCGCATTCCCCGTGCGGTGGGGGCCTTCACTGGCTTGGCACGGGAAGCTGTGAACTCAAGAAGACGAGCCACCACTGCAAAGAAAATGAGCTATGAGAGGGGTATGGCCTGCAAAGCCCATAGTACACCCACCCTGGTCCTGCACGTCAATGCTGTCGCACTTGAGGAACTCCTGCACATCCAGCTCCACTGCGCCCCAGCGCTTGTTAACTGAAACGCATGAGGCGATGACGTCATCCACATCTGCGCGCTGCTCTGTCCGCACGAAGGACATGAAGCCTGCCAAGCGCGCCAGCTCGTCTTTACTGGGCGCTGCGCCGCTGTCTGTCGTCTGCTGGCTGCTATCCTGCCGTGGAAGTGCCAGAGCGGCTGCACGGATGCGCACCCGATCAAAGGCCTCATCGGCGTTTGAAGGGTCCTCAACGAACGGCAAGTTATTCTCTGTGCACGTAGCTTCCAATGCACTGCGTGGTATGCTCAGCAGCGGGCGGGCAGCAGCCACCTGCGTGCTGTTACCAAGTGCTGAGACTGGCGACAGGCCGGCCAAGCCCACGGTGCCGCTAGCTCGCCCAAACCTGCAAGTTGTAACATTTAGAAGCACACACATGCAGCTTACCAACCAGCTTACCGAAATAGGAATGTCTCAATTGCATCATCTGCTTGGTGGCCCACAAAAACTTCGCTGCAGAGAGACGCACGTGCTGCTGAAGAAAATGTTGCTAGCATTTTCCGCACTCACTTGATTCGATGCTCCTTGGCCAAGCTTGCTAATTCGTCAGCACGGGCGATTCGAGCCTTTTCTTGCAAGTTGCCGCTTGTAGGGTGGCCTTCCTGCCACTGCAGCTTGCTGATGTATGCTTCCATGCCCCAGGAGCGAGCCACTGCTGCCGTGGATTCAGCCTCTGCAGCCGACTCAGGACGCAGACCGTGGTCAATAATGAACGCAACAGCCTGCCCACCGCGGCTTCTGAGGTGCTTATGCAACATGAAAGCCAGTGCTGTACTATCAGGCCCTCCACTCAGCGCCACTCCAACACGGCCGCGCCGCTCGTATGCACTGGCAGGCAGCGTATCCAGAATCCGGGAAAAGTCGTCCAGGCTCAGCGCCTTGCTCTCAGGCCAAAGTGAAGGTTGGGTAGCCATATGCCGCCGAAAACGCTGCACAGCTGGCTGAACCAGTCCATGCCTGCTTCTCCTCATTGCCCAACTGGCAGCCATACTCTGCCAAAAGCTGCTGGAGAGAGGCTGCTACCTAGCCTGGCTATTTAGCACCTGCAAGCCCAGGAAAATGACGAACTGATATGCCTATGGCAATCAACAAGGTGCAACCAGTATAAATGCCGCTTGCATGCCCCAGTTTGTCTTTGCATGCACCAACAAAAGGACTGCATTGGGTGCAATCGCTGATGGGTCTCTCAGTGCATTTGAAGGCCCCTCATTTGAGAACAAATGCTATTGACAGTACCATTCATGTTCACTCGTCATTCACTTCGTGTACATTTCGCTGGCCTTAGACTGCATTCGTTGTCTTGTTTGTGCTGGCTGTCGCCTTTGTTTGGAATAAGCCATTCTGAGGAAATGTCTGCAGTGGCTTCATCACCCCTCGTTGATCCGTGGCAGCCGCCATATCACCGGCACACAGGTTTCAAAGCATGGGACCCTGATAGCATTGCTGATCTAAGAGATCCTAAGTTTGGTTGTCTGCACCTAACACTTTTCATGGTGGTTCGTATCTCATGCCTGCAGGTGATGCCTCTGACTGCAGGTGTGATTCACCCCGCTCGTTGCTGCAGGCCTCAAGCTTGTGTGACTGCGACCACCCCTTCATTACTGAGCAAGCTAAGGCACTCGTACCGGCAGGCTCCACCGGTCGTAAAGCTGCAGATGCAATTCGGGCGTTCATCCGCAACGACATCGAGTACGTGTTGCGGCCCAAGGATTGGCGGGCCAGCCAGGTGCTCGAGGCAGGGGAGGGCATGTGCACCAACAAAGCAATCCTCCAGGCCGCCCTGTGTAGGGCTGTGGGGCTGCCTGCTGGCTTCATCATTACACACTTAGACAAGGCAGTGTACTTGACCGACGAAGACTTCGATCGTGACTTGTATCAACTGATCCACCAGCCCACGGTGCATGTGTTCTGTGCCGTGTGGATCCCTGAGGAGGGTGCCTGGCGCATGTACGATGCCACAGAGCCTGAGGTCCCAGGGCGCCCCTTTCGCTTCCAGGGCAGCGCTGCGCCCGATGGGGGGGCAGCTGCTGCCCCTGCCCCCCCCACCCCCGGCAGCAACGGGGGCTACCACGGTATGACAGCAGATCTGCGTTCTCCAGGAGTGGATGACTCGGCCGAAACGCATGGCGGCCAGCTGGAGAGCATCGTGGAGCTGCCCCACACAGGGGAGACTCGGTACCAGGCGCGGTGGGTGGCTGGGCCCTTCTCCCCCGTGCAAGCCAGCTTGGACAGCCTGCTGGTGCGCGTGGCATATCGAAATGATAAAACCCAGGCGCTTGAGAGGCAGAACGAGGTGTACCGGCAGCATGGGGGTGCAGCCGAACAAGCACGCACAAAGAATGGTCAGGCGGCGAGGTCACTTTCATTGGCATCTGGACGGCCAACGGCGCATGACAGTACCACCAGTTTGTGTATACAAGGTGCAGTAGTTGCTTTGCTGGCAGCTACAGCCGTGCTGTTGTAAGGAGCAGGTGCATCCTCTGTGACGTTGGGGCTTGACACACACAGTCAAGATCTTTCCCCCCGTGCACCTCCTGGAGTGGAGTTTTCACATGAAGCGGCAGACACGCACTGTCTGCCTAAAAGAGGTGTCAAACATGTTTCAGAATGCTAAGCGTAGGTCCCAATACGATCAGAAGAATTGAATAAAGGACCAAGCGAAGTTGCAAAAAATACCACATCAGTGCGGTTTGCAACTTTCGGCATCCTGCTTACGAGCCTGCAGGTTTGAGTCCCTGCGATGAGGCTCGGAGCAATACTCCAGGCAATTTATGCTTGTGCGATTCTAATTTGTCACGCATCCAGCCAAAGGGTGGGTGCATCTGTGGCTGGAGGAAATGCTCTGGCAACAGCAGTCACCGCTCGGCCACGCAAGTTGTCCAGTTCAACTTGCGTGCACGAAACATCTATTTTGTTGAACGATACAGCTGTCTCATCAACTCTTGCGACATATTTCTCGTCGTGGAGTGCCGACAGTAAAGGACAGGTAAGTCGGCACATGCACAGCACAGATTCCATGCCAGGATCTTTCTCCGCATGCGCAGCTGGGAAGCTACGCCCTCGCTGTTTCCGCCGAAGCTGCATCAAACTTCCAGTCAGCTTGTTTTGCTGCAAAAGGGGGTTGGTGTTCTACGCTGGACACAAGCACAACTTGGCAATCGTCTAAAGCCGCAGGGTCGCTGAAGGGTAGTTTTGGCTTTTGTCTCTCTCCAGTTTGCTGCAGTGAGTCTGGGTGTGACTTGGATAGCGGCACCGCAGTCCTCGTCCAGCGCAAACTGCTCAACATGGTGCAGCACAACTGCTTTGAGTCCAACAGGACTGGCCCGTGGTGCCCAGCTGCAGGCACGCGAGTGGCGGTGGCAGTGTCTACTCCCTGCACCGGCGCCACAGGGAACCTGCTGTGGTGGACCATGATGACAGTGGGCCTGGCGCTCTTCTCCTGTTTCTGCTTGGCGGTGCTTGTGCGCTTCGGGTACCACCGCTGCACCCACAGGGGGCGTGCCTCGCGCCGCGCCGATCGCCTGGCCCACCTCCTGGAGCAGATGCTGCTTGAGCAGGCGGGGCGCACAATACACGGCACACAAGCAGAGGAGGAAATGAACAGGCAGACAGAGCTTCGAGTGCGTGCTGCCAAGATGTCTCAGCGCCTCTTCCGGCCGCTGGACGCCGGCGGGGAGGACGCCTGCACCGTGTGCCTGGAGCCCCTCAGCGAGGCGGGACCGCCCCCCCCCGACAGCAGCACCATTGCAGGCCCTGGAGAAGAAATCAACGCGAGCAATGAGGCCATGGTGATCCAGTTTCCAGAGTGTGGCCATGTATTCCACGCGCCGTGCCTGCTATCTTGGCTGCAGCTCAAGTCCTCCTGTCCCATTTGCCGCAGCGAGTGGCCCATACCTGAGCAAACTGTAGCCGAAGTTTGAGTCATGCTCAGCTGCTCCGAATGCAGCTCGTTGCTTATGGTGACAAAAGTCTCTATTTCTCCTCAAAGTTGGCTTCATATTGGACAGTTTGAGTCCAAACGCGGGGCAGACCGGCTTTGCCCAGGGGCCCCTGCGCATTCCAACAGGCCCAGTACATGATGTACTGAATGAACAAATCGGATGCACGTGTTTGTTGGTAGAAAGCATTTTTTGCTTGGATCCAACGCCCGGTTGTTGTTTCAGCTGCACCCAGAAGCCTGACTTCCCAGCTGTGCTTTCCCCCGTTCCTTGCCAACTGTCTCTTTCGGATCAAGATGGCCAGTAGCCAAGCTGACGGCGATGTATTCGACAGCCTGTATACAATGGAGCAAGATATAATGGATAAGGGGTTTGATGCAGGGGAATCACAAGGCAGGTCCTCTGGAATTCAAGAAGGCTGGGAGCTCGGGTAAGAAACATCTCCACGAAAAGTGCCAGGTAGTCTACACCCCATATCGCCAACACTACAGCTTGACAAAGGGCGCGGAACTCGGTGGCGACCTTGGTCATATAGAAGGATTTCTTTTGGCCTGGAAAGCACAAGGCTTGTTCAAAATACAAAGGTACCTTTCATGCCTCGCTGTCCAAGTACTCTCACTTGTCCCACCCCACATATCACTTTGCAGGCATGCCCAGCTTGCTGAAAGCATTCACGCACTCATTAGCCAATTCCCGCATGATGTTCGTCTCCCTGTCTCTGAATGCGTTCTGCTCATGCATCGTTGCACTGCTTGCTACGCAGAATCCAAGAGATGAAGACCTCCTCGTGGTGCAGCAGAAAGCAAAAGCAAAATTCAAGGTGCTGAGCTCTCAGCTAAAGATGAAAGCCGCTTCAAAGCAGGCGCAGCAAGAAGGCATGTCATTTTGACCAGCAACTACAGCATGCTGTGAGCAGTTGCAGTCGCAGCTGCCCAGCAGCGCGAACAGGCAGCCAGCAAGAACGACTGGGCTGTGCAGCAAACACTGCGGTGAAAAGTGATAACATACAGTACTTTCCGTGTATTATTACTGCAGTTTCAAAAGTTTTCCTGGGGAGCTACACGGCGATCCTGCTGCATGGTGCAGGGGCGAAGCCGTCAAGGGGGACACCTCACGATACTGTGTGCACTTGCATGCGTCAGAGACGGCCCGCTGCTGTGCTGGCTGTGGTGGCGTGGTGCAGCCCCTAGCGCGCTGCGCGCTTGGTCTTCTCTTCGCCGGCGGCATCTGCACCGTCACGCGTGCGCTTGCCGGCGGCAGTCTTGGACACTTGCACCTGATATGCAGCCTCTGCTTCATCTGCTTCGTCCTCCAGGTCGTGGTCGCCATCCATGCCGCCGTCGTCCTCCTGGAAGTCCCCGTCGTCCTCTTCGTCGTCATCACCCTCACCGAGGTCACCGGCAAGGGCACTGAGAGGCACCACCTCCTCACCTGTGAGCAAATGCGATCAGCATGGTAGCAAAATCAATGCGCGTGTCTCAGCATACCGTCGTCATCCTCATCGTACTCGTCGTCGTCGTCATCCTCATCGTCGTCATCGTCGTCGCCACCGTCGTCATCATCGCCCCCCTGTGCAGCAGCTGCATCTTCTTCTTCGTCATCATTGCTATCACCATCAGATACAGCTACAGGGGAACCATCGTTTGATTCGCCACCTTGTGCGCTGTCGGCTTCAGGGGCCTGTCCTTCTGAGTTTTGAGAGGCGTCTTCTGTGAGGGCGAGATCATGAAAACAGGCGGCAATCACGGGACAAGTGGACACAAAGCATAGCGCATTTGTAAACATTGTTTCGATTTGCACCTACCATCATGTTCATCTCCGGCTCCTGATGCTGCCAGCTTTGAGGTCTGCAAAAAGGTTGGCGTGTTAGAGAGTGGCAAAAACTCTATATTCCTTGCAGTCACCAGCGCACACGTGCACAAAGCAACTGCCAAGTAGTACACACCAGCGCACACGTGCACAAAGCAACTGCCAAGTAGTACACAAGCAAAAAGGGAATACTTACAGTGGGCATGCTGTGAATCTTGGCCGTGGGCGTGTGCAAATACAGTGGTTTTGATACTTGTCCAGTATCAAGCAATTCCCTCTGCAGTGCAAACTTTTCATCTCACAAGCAAAATACGTTGGATGCTGTTCATTTGATGGCCCATTCAGTAGGTTGTTGGCAAAGAGTGTGTATCCATGACATTCGTTTCGCACAAAGAGCCTGCAGGGGGGTCCCTTCAGCCTCATGCAGTCTTAGTGGTACGTTTCAAATGTTTTGCAGGCAGAGTTTGAACACTAAAAAAAAGTTAGGTCTGAATGGGGCAGACTGCATGCTCAGGGGTTGATTGTACGTGCTAACTGGTGCACGCGGGAGTGGGGCACATGGGCGGGGCCGCCCCGGCAGGGCGGCGCCGAGGGGGGCTGTGAGCTGCCTCTGCCTGTTCTGCGGTTGTGACTTGTTGCGGCGTTTGACCTTCCATGCAGCGCGCACGAATAGTTGCAACATATTCCCACGCGGTCATGTATGGTGAAACTGGTCGGTTTGCCGCAATGGGCCCCAGAGTCTGCCTCCTTGCACAGAAGGCACACGCCGGCCCAGACCCCCCCCTGCATTTACCGCACTATCCCTGGCCCCTTGCATCTGCATGCATGTGCAACAGGGGACCATAGTGTGCCTTGGGGGCTTGCATGTGGCATACATAGGCGTCCCCCTTTCGTGCGCCCCCTCACCTTTCCCGCACACCGACAGCCAGGGGCCCAGAGGGACAAGGGCAGCGCGGCCGTTTTCCCCCTCCTTCACTTGATACCATTTCGGCTTTGTGTTGAAAAGCCCTCAGCAGCTGCCCACATGTGAGATGTACCCCAGCAGAGCCCCCCGACCACAGTAAGCGCAGGGGGCATTATGATTCAAACCGTACCACATATGCACAGATGTTCTACTCAAGTGTCAGAACACAGACAAGCGGTTCCCATTATGGAACAGCACAATTTAGTATTCGCTGCGTAGATGAAAGAGAAAAAGTAAGAGTTACATACGCGGGGAATCGAACCCCGGTTAACTGCTTGGAAGGCAGCCATTCTACCATTGAACTACATATGTTGACCGTGTTTATCCCAAAATTTGTGGACTAAATACTGTCAAGGTATGTCAAAGCCCGGTCTACAGAGTCAGCTGCTTTTTTGTCCAGATCCAGTACTCTGCACGTTTCCAGCCATTGAAGCTCAGTTGAAACAGCCATGCCATGTGTCCCGGCTGCTCTACTGAGTCTTTCTCTCTGTAAGGCTGCTGCCTGCACGAAAACATCAACATGAGCCCGGGCGCTGTGCTGTATGGGAACAGAGTACCCGCCTCCCATTGTTACAACCACTGGGACGCGCCGGTGGAGATCTGAGCCTGCAAGTGATGCAAGCCACCGAAAAAACACGGCGTTCCGCTCGTGAAGGTCGCTTCGGGTCAAGTTCAGCCTGCCCAGACGGTCATGCTTGAGTGGGTCAACGCCTGCCTGAAACAGCACGAGGTCAGGTATGCCAACATTGGCACGCTCCCAATGGGCCTCCAATTGACTTAGGCCGTTTTCGACTGCCTGGAGATACTCGTGTGCGGACACGCTGTCTGGGACAGCGACGTCGACATCGGATGGGTGCCTGCTTTTCCAGGGGTAGTTTTTGTCTGCATGAACGCTCAGCGTGCTTGCACCGTTAACATGCTCCAGCATGCATGCAGTGCCATTGCCCTGGTGCACATCCAAGTCGACCACTGCCACGTGTTTTGCCCCACCGGCACTCAGAGCCCACTGGGCCGCGACTGCCAAATCATTGAAAATGCAGTAACCTTCCCCACGGTCGGCGAATGCGTGGTGGGTGCCACCTGCTAAATTTCCAGCAACACCACCAGGGTGTGCCAGTGCATACTTCGCTGCAGTGAGAGTGGCTCCAGTGATGACCTTCGTTCGATGCACAAACTCTTCACTCCAAGGGAATCCGATCACTTTCAGTTCCTTTTCGCCCAAATTGCCTGAACAGTATGCATCCACATACGCAGAGCTATGAGCTAGTTTGATGCTCTCAACCTCAATCGGTGCAGCCTCGCGCATCTGTGTAAAAGGTCCATTTGGCACCCGACACAAAAACACGTCACTGCGAGCACTTTACCTCAGCGTTGACCGGGAGCACGCTGCGCATCAACCTCTGCACGGCATCGTAGCGGTGCATAGGAAATGAATGCTTGACAGGAAGTTGCACAGTGAAAGCTGGAGAATACAGCAGTGGGGCTGCCCAGCGGTGAGCTGCCTTCATTCCCGTGCTGTGCGGCTTTTGAAGAAAGTGCTTGCAAAACCAGAATCACGGCAGAGCTTTTAGCCGAGAAGATGTTGCAATTTTGATAGAATGACATTGCATTTTCTCTCACTCAAGTTTGTGTGCCAGACGTGAACCGAAAGCGTATCGTCATTGCTTGCCCGTTCGTTGCCTTGCCCTGTACAGCAGACTGCCCCCCTGGTCCTCCTTCAACAATTTGAGCGGGCAAGAACGCGAAAGGGCCTTCCCATGTCAAGAAGACACCATTCGATTGCCCTGGCTTCAGCTTCGCTGGGCAAGCCTCCAATGCTCGCTTGAAGAACCAATTCGTCTAGTGCCTGATAAGAAGGCCTCATCCAGAGGTGGCTTGCATCCTTCCCAAAGGGAGGTTTGGTGCCTGGTGCGAATGCACAGCGTTCCAATATTACAGGGGCCGACATGAAATCGTTCTCATTGTGGTACTATTCCAGGGCACTCACGGCAAGCTCCAGCGGCTGCATGGATTAGGTGCTCGGGGGGGAGGCAGGCATCTGAAGGCTTCAAGCAAGGGCCCTCATCCACGCAAGCTGGCCTGCCTTCGTGCACCATCCACGTGCACCCAGGCCTATCCAAAATCGGTTTTCCTGCATGAAAATAAAGTCAGGCATTTCCAAGGGGCCTCTGCATGTGACAGAACCCCCTGAATTCGTCGAAAGCCCCCCCAATTTTCTGGCGGCCCGCAGGCCGAAAGAATGATGGCTAGGCCTGGCACCATTTGCACAACACGAAACTCAGCATCTTGCTAGGCATTTCAACTAAATCGCAGCTCTCTGTGGAGCCGAGCTTCAAACGTATTCCTTGGCATGGCTGAGAAACCTGCAGCATGGACGTGGCCCAGTAAGGCTAGTGCCATGGCGGCGATGGCAGCAGCCCACGTGAGCGTCGGAGCAGTTGCAATATTGATTCCATGTGCTCCTCTAGAGGATGAATCTGCTCTCGCACGCGGGACATCGCGAGATGGAGTGGTGAGTGCAGGCGGCGTTTCAAAAGCTGTGCAGTAGTGGACACTTCCTTTGCTGAATCTGCAGGCCTGGGGAGCAATGTTGCACTTTCTATGGATGGTTACGCTTGGTGTCTTTTATGTAAATGCTGTGACAGAACGCCGGCCGACAATTGTCACAGACCGGTGGGGCACAATGAGCAACTTCAGAAAAATTGTCGGCGGCTCCGCAATTTTATGGTGGCTTGGCCCAGCATACACTCTGTCGGAAGACATGTGCGTGGGCACAGCAATGCAAATGCAGGACACTTATTTGGGCGTTCTACTTCGTGGAGTGGTGCTGCGCTCCTTGATATTTTTCTTCTTCCCGTTTTTGCTGGGTTTGCACTGGACTTACCTGGACAACAACCCAGTCCTCGGGCAAATTGAGTGCACCAGAGCCGGATTTTCGCGAATGTCAGCATCTGCCTGGACAAGTCTCATTATAGCGTTCTTCATTTGCCTCGCAGCTGTGGCGGGGAACGTGTACTACATTTCAGTACAGCCGGGAACACCGGTGGTGTTTGTTCTGCTCGGTTACGCTGCTGCATTCCTCCTGGTGGTGGCAGCAGCAATGCTGTTTGTGAGGATACAACAAACTCACCATGTACACCTACACCACTATCAAATCTTCTACCTGCTGATGCCTTTATGCACCGCTCGCGACAACTATCTGGCCTCCGCCTGTCAGGGGGTGTGCATGGGCATTGCAGTGGAGGGGTCCACCCGCTGGTCCTGGGCCCCCCTCATCGAACACAACCAGCACACACAGCGCCAGGCCAAAAGCAGGCGCGCACGCATCGTGCGAGCGCTGCTGGCAGAGCCCTCCACGCGGGAGCAGCTCACTCCCACCCCCCCCTCAGACGAGGAGGCGCACATCTTGTCGCCCGTGGTGCTGGAGCCACCAGGTGCCCCCAGCACCACCAAATCCAAAGCGGCATTGGTGCACCCCAGCCGGACCTTCTTCATTCCGCCCGCTCCATGGACCATCGAGGAGGATAGCCACGAGGAGCACATGGCGCTGCACAACTGCAGCCTGTGTGCCTGTGCCGCGGAGACACTCACCTTCCGCAGGGGGTCCTGTGCGGCACACGCCTTTGTGGCATGTTGCTACGACATTGAAGGCGCGTGCTGCTGCGTGGGGGGTGTCACAGACGGGTTGTGCCAGCCCGATTTGAACCGGGAGGACTGGGAGACGTCGCCGCGTGAGGCAACGCACCTGAAGGACGCGGGCAGCCCCTGCGACCAACCGCACTGATAGGAGTGCAAGGTGCCCGCGTGTTCATTGCCCAAGTGGGGGGGGCTGTAATAAATCTTGAATCAGACTCACTACTCAACGTGACTATACAGATGTTTTCATCAGTGACGGAGGTGGCGGTGACGGTGGTCGCGCTGCGCAGACGCACACGACTGGTGGTGCCAGCCGCCGTCGTCTAGTGTACAGGGCAGCACTGTAGCTCTGCGCATCCGAGTGTAGCTCCTCCCAGCAGGGAAAGGCGCAGGCCAGCCCAGGGGCAGCGCTGTCGCTGTACCGCGCAACCTGAAATGCTGCCAGCGCTCAAACCGGCATCGGTAATTGCATTTACTGCTTGGAGGGTAGATACTGCAGCTCAACCCGGGGCACTTGCTGCCGCCACGCTTCAAAGTCGTCCTTCACACCCAGCGTTTGCTGCACAGGGACGCTGGGGCTACCTGGCCAGGCTGTGCGCACGACACTGTCCAACTCAGAGGCAGATGAGGCTGCTGCTGTGCCGTCTGCGGCGTGCACATACACCGTGTACTCCCGGCGAGTGCTTGGCGAAAACAGCTGGTCATACAGCTCGCCAAGGCCAACTCGAGTCAAGCCAACATACGCAAGGGCCTCTGCGTTTGGTGAGCACCAGAAGTACTTGTGACGCTTGATGGCGTGCAGCAGGTTGTGGCACAGCTCGTGTGCATGGCTTTCCAGTTGAGTGAGGTTGGTGATGCTGGCTTGCACCATGCGTTGCCACGCCTCGTCGGAAGTGTCGGTGATGCGGCTGCGCTGCTGCAGCAGGAAGGCTTCCAGGGCAGCATCCACAGCTGCGGGCGATGCGGTGGCGGACTGCACCGTGAAGCTGAAGCCCACCACGCCATCAGTGGAGTGGGGACTGCAGCTGACGGTGTACCCCAGTTGCTGCTTGGTGCGCAACTCATCAAACAGTGGCTCCTGCAGCAGCGTCTGCAGCAGGCTGGCGGCAGCTGCAATGGAGGTGTGGTCCAAGCCCAGTTGGAAGTACTTGTGCACACAGCAATTGCGGGCGCCGGCACGGAACGCTGGCACGTGTTGCACAGTGCAGGAGGCGGGCGCCAGCAGGGCCACCCGGGGGTTGGGCAGGCACGGGGGCAGACACATGGCAGGGCCAGGGACGTCTTCCAGGGGCGCAGGCAGCCTGGCGTACACCACGGTGCTGTGCTGCGCCGTGGTGGCGGATTCAAAGTCTGCAGTCTTTTCCTGCCAGCCACCGGCAGCCGCAGCGCCGCCACCAGACGCCAGACCCAGCAGCGTCTCACGCGCCAGCGTATACATGCACAGTGCGCTGTCCTTGGATTCGTTGCCCACGATGAGGCCCTCCAGCCAGCTGCCGTTGAAGTTCAGCGGCGTGGTGCCCTCCGACACGGGCACTGCACCCCCTAGGGACTGGCGCATGAACACTGCAACTTCCGCTGCAGTCACTGTGCCCAGTATGCTGAGCTGGGACTCCAGAGCCTCCACAGGCGCCAACAGGGCCCGCAAGCGGTAGTGGGCAGCGGCATCTGTGGGGCGCAGCAGCGCGGACCGAGCAGAGCGCAAGTACGCCTCGATCACAGCCAGAAGCACGTTCTCCTGCACTGGCGTGTGCAGGAACGCCTGCAGCAGGCACTCCAGCAGCTGCGGCAAGCGGTCGTGGTACCCCTCCACGGAGAACGTGAAGCCACCGTAAAAGGCGGAGACCTTCATGCTGAGCCCCGCCAGGGAAGCGTGGTAAGAGGAATCCGTCAGCATTGTGTTCACATACCGGCACCACAGCTCCGCCAGGATGATGTCGCGGCTGTTCTCGACCAGCGATGGAACACGAAACACGAACTCAGCTGCACTTTTGGGCAACTGGAATCGCGGCGTGTGCAGCCAGTAGCACTTATCTGAGATGACAGTGGCCGTTGCAGCCGGGGGTTGCAGTTGGGGCGTGCTGGGCTGCGGCCAGCACGTGCTCGGCAGCTGCACAGGGGACTCCTGCTTGCTGTCGTGAGTGACTTGGAATATACCACACGCCTTTGCTGTGAAATCCACGAAGGTGGTCACAGCTTGGGGTACGCCCGCGCTGGGCGCCAGCAGCTCGCATTGTCCCAGCTCGGTGCAGAAGCCCAGGTTGGGCATGCTGTCCAAGTGGCTGATAGCGGGAGCTTCTGCTGCTGCATGCGCCATATCCGCACCCCCCACCAGCTCAAAGCTGCGCGGAATGTACGGGTTGGGGCAGGGCAGCGCCAGCTTGGGGAAGAGGGCAGATGCACCTGCACCCTGGTATGCTGCGGCCCAGGACTGCAGCAGCTCCGTGGGTGCAGGTGATGTGGAGAAGGGCGTGCCGAACCACGTCTCCTTTCCGTCCAGGGGGGCGCTGGAGACGTAGGGGAGGGAGGCGGGTGCCGCCACGCCGCCGCTGGTGGCAGCGCCCTCCTCGTCACTGTCGCTGTCGGCGCGGTGCCGGGGCCCGCTGCACTTGGCAGGGGTTGACGTGTCACCCCCTTCGTCCCCACTTTCACCATCCGAGCCACCATCGTCTGAGCCGTCATCGTCTGAGCCGTCGCTGCCGTCCTCGGAGCTGCCGTCAGGCACCAGGTCGCTGGCCTCCTGGATTGAAAAGCCACGGCTAACTAGGGTCACCAGCATATTATCTGGCTTCAGGCAGTCCAGTACTTGCTCCACCAGGTGTGGGGACCAGTGCTGCGCCACGGAGTACATGTGCACCACCTCGTCATCCCCCACGCTCTGGGCCATGCTGCCTGCCACGCCGCTGGCAAACTCGCTGGCGGTATCGTCCTCCCGGTACTTGTACCCCATGTCGGACAGCGCTTGCACTTCATGGTGGGCCCATTCCAGGTGGCTGGCGCCATGCTGCCGCACCATGCCCAAGTACTCGAACACACACCGCACAACGTCACCCCAGTGCCGCATGCCTTCTGCTGTGGCCAGCATGGAAATTTCCATCCAGCAGCAGCACGAGTTGGCCGTGTCGCCGCCTGCAGAGATGCCAGCTGACAGGTCCACCACCCAAGCCCGCTGCTTCAGCTCGTCGGCAATGCTGCCTTTGGACTCGTGTCCCAGCAGGTGCGCCACCAGCTCATCGGGGTGCGACTGAAGGCACTGCAGCCCGCGGTTCAAAGGCAGCACGGAGGCGGGGATGGGCCACGCCAGCAGGATCTTCAGCTTGGGCTTCTGGGGACGCACGCGCACCAGCAGGGGCAGGCGCCCAGGCAGGGGGTGCCCCGCGCCCTCGTGGGTCACTGACGTCACAGGCGCTGCGTCCCCAAGCACAACAGACAGTGTTGATGTGCTTGTTGCACCAGGTATCTCCTTTAGCTGCTTCAGGCCGTATTTGGGAGTGCCTTGTGCGCAGCGAATGGCGCCGAAGCGGCCCACCACCATGCTCTGCAGGGCGTTCAGGTCGAAGGGCGCCTGCACCACCAAGTGCATCTTGTTTGCGACGTAGTGCTGGGCGTGGAAGGCCTTGAGCTTGTCCAGCACGGGGACGCCTTGTGCGGCTGGGGTGTCCTTCAAGGACTGTTTGTTCCCCCACGAGAACTTGCCCAGGGGGTGCCCTGGTCCAGCGCTGTGGGCAATGAGGTCGCTCATGAGAGAGGACAGTCTGGCGTTATCGCTGAGGCGGGCCTGCTGGAACTCCGACTCCACCGCCTGCAGCTCCCTATCCATAGCGTCCTCCTTCAGCAGGGGCGCAGTGAAGAAGGCGCACATGCGGTCCAGGGCGCCCTCCAGGTAGGAAGCATTCACCTCCAATTCAAAACAGGTTTCTTCTCCGTCGGTGTATGCATTGGCGTAGCCACCTCGCTCCGACAAGTACGCATCGTAGCTGTTCTCATCAGGGTATGCCTCGCTGCCCATGAAGACCATGTGCTCGGTGAAGTGAGCGCAGCCAGGAAGATCCAGCGGGTCAGAAAAGGATCCCACACCAACACAAAGTGCAGCAGCAGCTATGGGAATTGACGCATCTGCCTTGTTCTCTGAAGATACACCCATCGCCGGTGGGTGCATTTGCTTTCCAGCTTCTTTCTCGAAGGAAGCAGGCTGTGCCGAGCCGAAACGCACGTCAGATACCAAGAGAACCCGCATTCCATTCATCAAACGCAATAGTCTGTACAACTTTCTGTCAGTCAGGGGCTTTGTACAGTCTACATTCCCCACCTCCACTGCAGGAGCACAAATGGAAGCCATCTGAAACGCAGGCGAAACGGCAAGACTGGTTCTGATCCCAACGTTCAATGAGCACGAAGATTCTGCAAGCTGCATACAAGTTGTACGGATATAAGGCACCCTGAAATCTGCCAGAGTGTACCTTGTATGAGTTTAGCATTGTCCCAGTGGCTAGCGATCCGCATCACTCGAAATGAGTTTGGGTACCCCCAAAACAGCCTTGCTTCATGACTGTCGAACCGCCGACTCGTCAAATTGTGTTGCGATGGTCAATAGAAAATGTGTTAAGAAGTGAAGAAGGTATCAAGGTGTTTTCCTCAATCATTGCTGGTATGTGCCGCGGTTTTTGTCGCCGCCTGCGGAACCTCAAGTCGGCTAGTGCACTTTGCTTGCACAAGCTGATTGGATGCATATCTGTGTTGAAAACCCTATTGCATATTTCAACGTACCTTCACGTTGGCTTGTGTCTATTTCACAGGTTGAGTCGCAACTTTTTCCACTGAGTCAAGTCGTTGAGCTTGTGGCATATTAGTGCCGCTGCACTATCTGATCAAGGATGGCTGATGGCGAGGACGAAGTGACTGCAGGATGGTTGATGAAAAAGGGAGAAGGAGTGCTTGCAGGATACAAGCGGAGGTGCGTCAGCATAGCAATGCAGCAAATGCCGAAGGCTTGGGGCATGGTTGGCAGAGCACCACGCCGGCTCCTGCTTTTGCAGATACGTTGTTCTTGACAATGGGGTCATGTCATACTATAAAAGCATTGACGACTATGAAAGCGGTCAAAAGCCCTTGAAGGACAACCGCATTAACATCTCGGAGTACTCAGCAATGCCCGTGAAGAATGGTACGAGCGTGTTTGCATAGCTCGCCTCGATGCACAATACACTGCGATGCTCTCTGCAGAGGAGACACACTTCATGCTGCACCCCAAGGTCGGCCAAAGTGGGCAGCGTGTTTGGGAGTTCAAAACTAGCAGCAAGGCCACCCGCGATGCTTGGGTCGTGGCTTTTGAGTCAGAAGGAGCCGCTGACAAATAATCTCGCAACCTATCGCTGCACTGTGTGCTCTTTGCGAACTGCACTTATGCGGTCGCTTCCCGTGTTGAATGCATTAAAGCATCATGCGCCCATGGTAGTAGTTCCTGCATGATTTCGCTTCCAAAGAATCATCTGTAAAAGTGAGACACCCCTTGCCCTCACCTCGCCATCAGGCCACTGTGATGATGTACATGATGCTTCTTGACCGCGTTGAGCAGAATTTCGTAGTCGCTTTTTTTAAATGTTGTGTGTTTGCCTCGCTAACGAACAGCAACATGCAGTTCTCTGCGAAGCTTGACAGCAGGTTCGTCTTGTGCAAGACAGGAGCGGCTGCTGTGGTTGACTTGGTCCCAGGAGCTGCTGCCGCGGCATCTGCACCGTCTGGTAAGGCACAGGCAAAGCCTATACCCAAGGCCTCGAAGAAAAATGCCAAGGCAGTTGCTGCAGCACCTGCGCCAGCTGCAGCCGAACCAGTTTCAGCTGCCGCTGAGGCACCCAAGAGCTTTGTTCGTCGCGATCGCCTCGTGCAGATTGCTCAAGAGATGCAGTCCAAGTGGGACGCAACGAAACTGAATGAAACAGATGCTGGTTCGGACCTTGAGCCCAAGTACATGGCATCATTTCCCTACCCCTACATGAATGGCCGCCTGCATCTTGGGCATGCATTCACAATCTCGAAAGCTGAGTTTGCTGTGCGATTCCAGCGCCTCAAGGGAAAGCGTGCGCTCTTTCCTTTCGGATTTCACTGCACTGGCATGCCCATCCAAGCGGCTGCTAACAAGCTCAAGCGTGAGCTGAACCCTGAAGCTGAGCCCGCAGCTGTCCAGCCAAGCAGCGGCGCTGCAGCAGATTCCGCACCTGTTACGAAAGCACCCGGCAAGTTCTCCAGCAAGAAGTCCAAGTCTGTTGCAAAGGGTGCCGGTGCAACCACAGCTACGATTTTGAAGGCTTGTGGCGTTGAGGAAGCAGACTTGCCAAAGTTTCAGGTGAGCTGAATGGCGGGAGCTTTCTTGCCTGCCGTCCTGTCAACATGTCTCTCTTCTTCACAGGACCCTGTGCACTGGTTGGAGTACTTCCCGCCAATTGGCAAGTCAGATTTGCGTCTCTTGGGGGCCCACGTGGATTGGCGCCGCTCATTCATCACGACTGACCACAACCCCTACTACGATGCATTCGTGCGCTGGCAATTCACTCACTTGAAGCAGAAGAACTACGTCGCATTCGGCAAGCGCCCTACCGTGTTCTCCCCTTTGGACGGCCAGGCATGCGCCGACCACGACCGCGCCTCAGGCGAAGGCGTGAAGCCCCAGGAGTACACCTTGATCAAGATGAAGGTGCTGCGCGGCGCCGACGGCCTGCTGCCCCCAGCCCTGGCCGCAGTGGAGGAGGACGGCGTGGCCCGTGAGGTGTACTTGGTGGCCGCCACTCTGCGCCCCGAGACCATGTACGGCCAGACCAATTGCTTCATGCTGCCTGAGGGGGAGTATGGGGCCTTTGAAATGAAGCCCGGCCCCGACGGCAAGCCAGAGGTGTTCGTGTGTTCCGAGCGCTCCGCCCTGAACATGGCGTGGCAGGACATGACTGTGGAGGAGGGCAAGGTGAACCAGCTGGCAGAGGTCACTGGGCACCAGCTCATGGGTGTGGCTGTGGCTGCCCCCAATGCCCAGTACACAAAGGTGTACGTGCTGCCCCTCATGACCATTTCCATGGGCAAGGGCACTGGTGTGGTCACCTCCGTGCCCTCAGATGCACCCGATGACTACGCTGCACTGATGGACCTGAAGAACAAGCCCAAGCTGCGGGAGAAGTTCAACATCGCCGACGAAATGGTGATGCCGTACGAGGTGGTGGAGATTATTGAGATCCCCGGGTACGGCCGCGCCGCCGCCGTCACCCTGTGCGAGAAGATGGGCATCAAGAGCCAGAACGACAAGGTGAAGCTGAAGGAGGCCAAGGACGAAGTGTACCTCAAGGGCTTCTACGAGGGCATCATGCTGCAGGGTTCCGCTGCGGGCAAGACCGTGCAGGAGGCCAAGCCCATCGTGCGCGCCGAGATGCTGGCCGCAGGGCAGGCCATGGAGTACTGGGAGCCAGAGGGCGAAGTCACTTCTCGTTCCGGCGACGAGTGCGTGGTTTCCTTCGTGGACCAGTGGTACCTGAACTACGGAGAGGAGGCGTGGAAGGCCAAGGTCATGGAGCACGTGCAGAGCGATCACTTCACTGCATTCAACAACTCCGCCATGAGCATGTACGAGCACACCCTGGGGTGGCTGCGCGAGTGGGCCTGCAGCCGGTCCTTCGGCCTGGGTACCCGGGTGCCCTGGGATCCCACGTACGTCATCGAGTCCCTCTCTGACTCAACTGTGTACATGGCGTACTACACCATTGCACACCTGCTGCAGGGCGGCGACCTCACAGGCGCCACTGTGGGCCCCGCCAACATCAAGCCTGAGCAGCTGACTTCTGCGGTGTTCGACTATGTCTTCCTCAAGGGCGCATACCCTGCGGACTGCGGCATTCCAGAGGCCACCCTGGCTGGCATGCGGAAGGAATTCGAGTTCTGGTACCCCCTGGACCTGCGTGTATCAGGCAAGGACCTCATCCAGAACCACTTGACCATGGCCCTGTACAACCACGCTGCCGTGTGGGGCGGTGCTCACGACCGCATGCCTCAAGCGTACTTCACCAACGGGCACGTCATGGTGGACGGCGAGAAAATGTCCAAGTCCCGAGGCAACTTCATCATCTTGGAGGAGGCGGTGGCCCGTTGGTCCGCCGATGGCGTGCGCTTCGGCCTGGCGGACGCTGGGGACACCATGGACGACGGGAACTTCGAGGGGAACGTGGCGGACAACGGTGTGCTGCGCTTGACCACGGAGGAGGACGTCTTTGTGGAGCTGCAGGGCATGCTGGCCAAGGGTGCACTGCGCAGCGGTGGCGCCGACGCGTGGAACTTCATGGACAAGGTGTTTCACGCCCGCCAGGTCGTCAGCATGCAGGAGGCTGCTGAGGCATATGAGGATATGCGCTTCCAGTCTGCCCTTGCTCGTGGCTTCTGGCCCCTGCTGGATGCTCGGGACAAGTACAAGGCCGGCTGCGCCAAGCTGGGCGTGGAGATGAACGCGGAGTTGGTGTCCAAGTGGATGGTGAACATGGTGATTGCAATTGCACCCATCTGCCCCCACTGGGCCGACCACATCTACTGCAGCGTGCTGAACAAGCCCACTGGTGCTGACACCGTCGTGCAGGCCCGCTGGCCCGAGGTTGAGGAGTACGACGCCAAGGCGCTGTCTGCTGGAGCCTGGTTTGACACCCGCCTGCACATGTGGCGGTCAGATGTGGACAGCAAGGTGAAGAAGGGCAAGGCCAAGGGGAAGCCCACAGAGGCCATCCTGTACGTGGCCACCAGCTACTCGGACTGGCAGAAGGCTGTGCTGTCCTCCCTGGCAGCGTCTTTCCAAGATGGGCAGTTCACCACGACCGCCATGAAGGACGCCTCCAAGGTGCTCAAGGGCGACAAGGCCATGGCCAAGCACATGAAGAACGCCATGTCTTTCGGCAAGGCCCGCATGGATGCCGCTTTGGCAGGGGAGCCCGGAGCCCTTGCCCTGGAGCCCCAGGACGACGAGCTGGCCCTGCTCAGCGAGAACCACTCCTTCGTGCAGCAGAGCCTGGACATCCAGCCTGTGCACATCGTAGACGCAGCACTGCCTGAGTACGCTGATGTTCCTGCTGCTCAGCGCGCGGTGCCTGGAGCCCCTGTGTTCCATGTGCTCAAATGGAGCGAGTAGACTCAATGCAGTGCGCATTTCCCACCAACACCTGTCGCAGTCTTCATGCGCTCACGATTCTGCAGCACTGCCTGCTGAGTCTGCTTTAAACTCCTGGCCGAAGTCTGCTGGCGAAACGCTTTGCAGCAGTTCCGGGAAGCTGGCAAGGGCCTGCGGCAGGGCGGCTGCTTGCGGCGACCCCAGCCCTCGCAGCAGCGCCGCCAGCACATCGCAGGACTGCGACCACTGCACACTGTCGAAGAAGGGGTGCAGCCTCCAAGTCTCGGCAGCCACTTGCAGGGTGTCCATCTTCACCAGCCCCAGCAGCGGCCGCTGCAGCGCTTCCTCCCGGGACGCCGGGGAGGGGAGCAGGCTGCCGCTGCTGGCGACACACTGGCGCGCAGAAGCAGCCGGCAGCCGAAGACTGCCCCCGTCGCCATACGCCCCTAGTATGGGCAGGGCATCCTGGATGGCAGCTGTGCACGCCGTGTGCTGCAGGTGCAGTTGGTCCCTCAACGCCCTGGTTTCGGTGTCTGCATCGAAGAATGTGCACGGCAGTTGGTGCCATGTGCGAGCTTCAGGACTCACGAATTGCACGTGAGATATCATGGAATATCTGAACAGAGTCATCTTGTGCTTTGCTTTTGCATGCATGAGCTGCTGCATCGTTCACTGCTTCCAACCATAGGTTGGATTGTCGAACCAACTTGGTCATGGCTCCCAGTACCAGGCAGCTTTCCTCAAAACTGGCGACAAGGGACAACTCGAACTGCAAGCGCTGAATGTAGGAACACAACGCCAAATATTTTACTTAACTTACCACGTCCAATTTCGAGCGGTAACTTTCCAATTCTGCAAAATCAATCTCAGCATCAAGGTACCTGCAAGAACTATCTTGTGCGCATGTATTCACGGTTTGCTTGGAAACGTTGCCGCACGTGCTCTCAGATGCAGTGTTGGCTGCCTTTGTCACTACATCTGTCCCTGCTGCAAGTATCTCGTTCCAAAGGAGGCCTGCTGATCGAACAGTGGGCAGACAATTCATCGCTGAAGCAATCTCGTCGAAAGAGTTCCAGCAAAATCGTGGTCGCACTGAAACAGCTCGAGCAGGGCTGTGGAATTGAACTTTCGCATGCAATTAAATCATCTTGGCTGTGCATGTGCCTGATGGCAATTGAGCGAGTGCAGCGGTGCGCTGGTGTATGGAAATGAGCCAATAACACCCGACACAAGTGGGAGGAGGCCCCC
>Ga0307982_1000870_pt1 | contig 24239 bp, 22 predicted proteins | sample OrgLakmetagen989_FD_201847 | JGI IMG/M metagenome (GOLD analysis project Ga0307982, IMG submission 201847) | Saline water microbial communities from Organic Lake, Antarctica - #989 | ecosystem: Environmental > Aquatic > Non-marine Saline and Alkaline > Saline | place: Antarctica: Organic Lake...
TCAATTCGCCCCCTCCTTCAATTTATGCCATTTCTACTGTGTTCTGCGAAGCCCACGGAACACCTGTTCATATGTGTGATGGTCAGTACCGCAGCAGACCCCCCCCCCGACTATGGTAAGCTCATCCCTGAGCTTGCTGTGTTCGGGGTCAGAGGGGGAGCTGGCTGTGGACGGGGAAGGGAGGGTCAGATGGGGCATTGACCATCTCACACACGAACAGGTGTTCATTGGACTCTGCAGAACACAGTAGAAATGACATGTATCGAAGAAGGGGGCGAATTGATCGGTCCCTGGGGATGGCTTGGTGGGAGCGACGCGGACTGTGCCTGCTGACTATAGGACGCTTGCTAGAAGCAGAGTCTTGCTCGACACCTTGCGATCCAAAAATGTACATGTTGCCTATCGCCACAGCATGGCTTGTTGCCCTCCTCTCAGTGTCGCCAGCTAGCTCCCCTCCTTACATATACCCCCTCTCCCCGTATCCTCTCTCTCACCTGGGCAGAGCAACAGGCATAATGCAATGTTTTGAATTTGTGAAGAGGAAACGCCTTGCTTGTGTGTCCAGGCCTCGGCACCACACTGGGGAGAAAGCCTCCGTCATTCTGAGTGCCCAATGTTTTGAGCGCTACAAAGCACATGGACTGTGTGTTCATGCTTTGGGTGGTCAGTACCCACCACCCCGCCGACATGACTGCGGGCTCAGCTTGGTGAAATCGGAGGGTGAGAAATTGTACAGGTCGTGGAAGGATCGGCTGCAGTGCTGGCCAGCCCATACATGGGCGTTATATAGTATACACAAGCTTCATAGATGTACCACCTGGGCAAAGACTGGCTATGGGCTCTGCGCATGCGACCAGGGTGCTTTCTGGGTGCAAGCAGTGTGTGCTCAACACCGCCTCAGCTTTTACTTGGTAGCTATAGTGACCACACGTCCTCGTGGCTCGTATTTGGCAGTCCACCCGCGACAGCATTGCCCCAAACACAGAGCCCCTTGTGCGGGCTGCCCACCGAATTTGAGGTCAAGAATCTCCAAACGAGTGGGTTAGCCGGCAGTGAACGTTCAATTGCAGCCAGAAACTCGCGACAAAAGTTGCAAGAATTGCTGTGGAGGGGGGTGCCTGAGAGGGGGGGCGACGGACGGGGGGGGCACAGGTTTCACACACGCACTCCGTAAAGCAGTCGTCTGCACCGCGCAAATATGTGATCTGTATCTTGCACTTCTTCATGCGGAGTATGGTCAAAACTTGAATTAACGCTGACCTGAGACTGGACGAGCTCTAGTGTTGCACGTGGAGCTACTTTGAATTGAACCAAACCTGATGAAGACTGCATGGGCAACCGCCACAATTCTGGCGATTGTCTCATCAACTGCTGCTGCCCAGACATATATGCTTCCCATGCGAGATGGTGTGAAAGTGCGTTTGCAAAACGAAGCTGCTCTGCATTGGTTTCTCCACAGTAGTTTGCAACTGAACAGAATTTGCTTTGCAGCTGCACACCGACGTGGACCTGCCCCTGAACAAGGGCGAGCATCCCACTAATTTGACAGCTTACTTGGAGCGCAGTCCCTACGGCGAGGTACGCTCGAAGCTTGCTGCACCAAGTGCACTGCACTTTTCACCACGCCGCTTTCTACAGTTTGCTTTGGAACTGATTGCAACCGTATTTGCAGTGCTTTTGGATTCGGTTGGCGTTCGACAGGGTAAGTTTCGCAAAGGCTTGGAGACTTGCTAGCAATTGTGGCAATTTGCGCTTCGTTTCGCAGACATGCGAGGCACAAAACAAAGCGAGGGCGAATTCAACATTTGGCACAGCGGCAGGTTAGTTATAAGACTTGCTTTTTGGCTGCAACCATACATCAGGCTTGCACTGCAGTAACGATTCGTATGATACAATGGAGTGGATTTCACAGCAAAGTTGGTCAAATGGCAAGGTGGCAACTACTGGTGCTTCTGCGGACGGGCTCAACGAGTTCACAGAAATCATCGGCCAATACCATCCTTGGCTATCCGGCCAATTTATCATCTTTGCTTCCAGCAGTGGCTATGATGTGGCCTTTCCTGGTGGCGCTGCTCGCCAGTCGCTCATTAGCCTGTGGATCGGGTCCACCGTACCGAGCCAGGCGCCCGCCAAAATTCACGAAGTGTACGAGAACGAGGCCCCCGGCAAATGGTGGGATGCCCTCAATGGGACAGGCAACTTCCACCATGTAGACTTTCCATCCACCCTGTGGGCTGGTTGGTATGACATTTTCCTGGTCGGAAACTTGCTTGGTTTTGAGGGCTATCAGCACAAAGCAAAAGACGGCTTCACCGGCATGTCACGACTTGTGGTGGACCCGTTGGGCCACTGCCAGGCAGGAGCTGAGTTTTTCCCAAAGAATACTATTCTGGGGCGTGTTGCTCTGCCTCTGCTGCAAGCATACGACATGTTTGACGGAAAGTCAACCATCCCTGAAAGCGTCAAGGCGGTCACATTTTATGTCATGGGTGCCGATCCCTCCGATGACCTCAGCGCACTGGGTAACTACTGGACAACGCAAGATGATTTCCCTGCCTTCACACCAACAAAGATGTACCTCCAAGCACACAACAATTTGACCGGCACGCTGCCCCCTGCTGGCTACTCAGCAGACACGTACACCTACAACCCCGCAAACCCCGTTCCCAGCAACGGTGGCAACAACTTGAAGATTGAGTGCGGCCCTCGAAACCAAGCTGCGCCTGGGTATCGCCAGGATGTGATAACTTTCCAAAGCGCGCCATTGACTGAGGCCCTGTGGCTGACTGGCCCAATCAATGCGGTGCTGTACGTGAGCAGCAATGCCACAGATACGGACTTTACTGCTAAGCTGGTGGACGTATACCCGAATGGCGCTGATATGCGGCTCATCCAAGACGGCATCGTCCGCATGCGCTGGCGTGACCGCACAGAATCAAACCTCGCAAAGCCGATGTCACCGGGCCGCGTGTACGAAGTTGAGCTAAGCCTTTGGAACACTTCATATGTATTTTCCCCTGGACATCGTCTGCGGGTCGATATATCTTCATCAAACTTTCCCAGGTTCAGCGTGAACCCGAACAACTTCTGCCCAATGGCAAATGAGCAATGCGCCCCAAATGTGACGGCGCGCAACACCATTTACCACAGTGCCGAGCACCCAAGCCACATCAGTCTGCCCGTTGTGCAGTCTTCGCAGTTGCCTGAACATGGTGTGCTTGACAGCTCCCTGGCAGCCCTCAAGAAACGAATGCAGGTGTCGCCTAGATTTGTTGAGTACATTGCTACTCGTGCGCTGCGTGATGGGCACCTCACAATGCCCCATGCACCACTGCGCGGTTCACCAGTGCAGCCTGTCCAAGCCTTGCTCGCACTCTCTGACGACAAGCTGCATGCAGTGGCAACTCGCGTTCTGACAGAGCTCACCTTGGATTCAACGCTTGCCGCCACTTTGTAGCCGCCCACACAAAAAATGTGCTGTGTTTTCTTTTTGAGCGCGTGAAGCTTCAAAATTTATTTGCCAATGCTTGCAGTGAGTTGGCTGCGTTAAGGGCAGCATCTTGCGCCAGCAATTTTGCAACGCTGTTTGTTGAGGCATCAGTGAATGGCACGCCTGAATAGGTACTGTCTCGGGCCTGAGTGAGCACTTGGTCGCTGTGAGCTGTTGCTGTGGTGATGTACTTTGAGTTGTAGTCCACGTCATAGTGGCCACAGTCGCCAAGCGCACCAGCCGTCAAGTTCCCATTGCTGCTCCCGAAGCCCTTTTCACACTTGCACTGGCCCACGGAGTGGTCACAAACACCACGCCGGCTGCACTCAAATGCACTTAAAGCTCCGGCAGTAACACGAAGTGCTGTTGGCCCAACTAATGTTCCGTTGCTTTCGACTGCAAGCAGCTGGAGTCCGTCATGGTTTCCTCGGAAAGTCACAAACAGCTCAGCCCCAGCCACAGCGCACAGCCGCCCGTCATTGCCCGAAACTACTACCCCATGAATTGATGGGAGGGCATTCAAAGCAGCCTCAACACTCAGAGTTGCTTGGGTGCTGACTCTCGACCTGTCATTTGGAGGCGCGTCAGCATCCAGCCATGCTGTGGTGTAATTTGAGAAGGTCAGACGCACGAAACCGTCCCCTGCAGCACCTGAACACGTAAGCTTCTGCACTTCATGTCCGATCAGATTCCAGGAATTCTTTTGAACTGCCTTAGGGTCAGCGCTTTTGGGGCACTGCTTATGGGAACACCTCCAACCATCGACGGCAACATGGGCATACTCATAAGGGCCAACGTATGAAAGCAGGCCCTTTCCACAAAAGCATCCCGTAACTTGTCTCGAATCCCAAGGGCCTTCGTAGTATGAGCTGCCGCCATTGGATGAAGCCCTGTCAACACCATTAACTCCAAACTCAGCCATGGTCATACACTTTCCAGTGCCTCCGCAGGTTGCATCTCCCAAAGGGCAGCGCATGGCTTCGCACGCAAGGCCACCAGAGAAGCCCGATGAGCATGAGCAGACTCCCTCAGAGCATGTGCCGATCCCAGAACATTCAGCTACACCATGCGCTTTGTCATCATCCCAAGCCTCATCAAACCATGCATGGCCTTTTGGACAGACTGCATTTTCGCAAGCTTTTCCTGTGTAACTTTCCTCACAACTGCAAAAGTATGAAGGCAAACCACTGCAAACCCCATGTCCGCTGCACGGTAAACCGCCTGACGCTGGGCACGCAGTTGGCACTACTGTGCGGGTTGCACAATCGTGCCCTGTGTACAACGTAGCTGATCCAGATTGTGAGGGGTCTTGGTAGCAAGAACACTGCGGTTTTAAGTCACCAGTGGTGCACGTTCCCCTCCCGGAACAAACCTGCCCTTGCTTGGTGCCATCGTGCGCAGTGAAACCGCTAAGCCCCTTTGCCCCTTCAAAGGCTCGTACTCGAAACCGAATGTCCCCTGCAGATGCTGCAAGTGACATTGCACTGGGGTCCAAAGGGTCAACAAACAATTCCGGAAGGTCCGACAGCCAATTTTCAAAGCGAATACGCGTGGTGACGTCAACGTTGCTCTCGCAAACACTCGTCGCTGTGGAAGGAAGTATGTCTACTTTGATGTCAGTGATTGTTGAGTGCTCAGGAGTGTGAGCCAAAGCAGCCAGGAGAAGGGTTCGGAGCTGAGCTGCTGTCGAGCTGTGTGGGATTGAGGCTGTTTGCCTGTCATTGAGCTTCAGTTTGAAGTCACCACTACACCCAGCACTCCCACAGTGGCATTCAAGCAGCTGGACCTCGTCGATCTCTGCAAACTGCCGTCCACCAAGTTTCAACGGCTGCAGAAATGTTGCTCCATTCATGCCAGGTGTCTGGTCAAAGAGACTTCCGGCAAGTGAAGTTGCTTCTGCGCTGATGAACAGTAAGCCATCCCTCGAGTTGGGAAGGCTTATGTTCCACTGAAACTCGCCGAATGTGGCGGCATCAAACTGGCTACCGTGCGGGAAAAAGTCCTGCCGTGTGACTCGTATACCCAACAGCTCGGGCGCATCAGGATACATTCCCTCCAGCGCACTTTGGACTTGATCAGCAGTGGCATCCCAGGACAGTGAGCCAGACTTCTTTGCAAACCCTTTGTACACGACATTGAGTCGCCAATTGCCCAACAGGTATGTTCCCTTTTGGCAAAAGGGGCAAGCTGTAGTGTCAGTTCCATCTTGCACAGTGCAAGCGGGTGTATCAGCAATAGGAGTGGAGGTACCTTCCAACAGCCCCTGGTAAACAGTCAAGCCCCCAGGTGTGCATCCCATAACTTTTCTGGTTCCTCGATTGGCAACCCCGATAGACACCCCCCCAGAATTACTTGCATTGAATGCTGCCGAAAATACGAAGCCCGGGCCGCCATCAAATGTGACAGTAACGTCCAGGGCGTCCAGCTGGGGCATTGCAGCGACAATAGCACTAGACAAAGCACTTGCATCAAACGTTGCTAGAGTCATCAAGTTTCCAATGTCGACGTTGTTTGTTGTGATTGACGTTCCTGCGACTGCCGGGTGGTTCGCATTGGTGTCGTGAGGATCATAGGTAAGTGCCAACGAGCCGCCAAATAATGTCCCGTCCGTTACAGAAGAGATTGAAACTGTGATATCTGCATCCAAAATCTTCTCTTCGTGATGCTGCGAATACCTTGTTGCCCACACTCTACGGGCGAATTTCACCTTCAAGCCGTCGAAAAGCAAGGCTGACAGGGCATCATCTGCAATGTCGCCACCAACATCCGGCCCCGAAAAAGTAATTGAAAACAAGCTCGAGTACGGTGGAATACCGCCAGCACCAGTCGAATAAACAGCAGATACCTGTACATTCCCAACTCCAACATTTGGCAAGAGCTCCAGTGATCGACGAAGGCTTTCAGCAGCGAAGCTTTGCAAGGCCGTCAAGTGTGCAGCGTTTGTGTGATCAAAGTCAACCGGAAGCAACTTACTCCAGCCTGGGAGCTGGAAGAAACTGCCAGAATTTCCACTGTGCAAGTGGACTTCTTTGATTTTGCACAATGGGCATTTTGTTCCGGAGCTGTCGAACTGCAAGCGCAAGAACCCTTGCGCAAAAGTTGTGTCGGAGGATTCAATGCTCAAGGTGAACACTTCATCCACATCAGCTGGATTTGAGCCAGCTGTCAATTGAACACGTTGCACCTCCACCACCGGATCGACTTTGTTTCGCAAAATGAAGGTCTCATCGTGCCTGGTGTCAAGAACTGCATTGACCACAGCACCCCCACTTCCTGCGTCGCTTGGTGCAGCGTCCAGCCTGTCAACAACAACGACTGCGTCGAAAAGGTTCAGCGCTGTGATACCATCCAATGCATCCAGAAACGTCACAGTCCATTCAAGTTCGCCCATGTAGTTGTCGCTTGTCTCTGGGGTGCCCACGGGAATGCGCCGCTCAACTCGAACAGACCCAATGCGGTAAGTGTCCGCACCAAGTAAGGGCCAACGCTCAATAGCCTGCTGCATACTGAGTGCAGTTGCAGTTGCTTCAAATTCGAATGTTGCCGAATCACCAGCATACTCGATGCTGAGCCCAAATTTCGATGTGGGTCGAAGGAAGCGCCCATTTTGCACTGCAGTTGACAAGAACACAGGACTACCGAGAGACAACCCAGAGAAGTCCTGCATCGCTGTTAAATCTGTAGCCACTCCTGGAAACGTGAACGGGCTGATGTCTCCTTGATTGTACTCTCCAGCACGAAAGGTCACGACCCATTCAATGCCGGCTGATGATCCATACTCGAAGTGCACATCAACGGTGTCGACATTTGACATGGACTCAAGCATGTGCTTGACTTTTGCAGGATTGGAGTTCATACCGAGACAGTTCCCAGTATCTTCTGCGAACTGGTCAGGATAAGTCAAGCTGCAATCAGCGTGAGCAGTTGTGACGCTTGCCATGACTGCCAAATTAGTGCGCTGTATGGAAGCTGAATTGTCGTATGCCAAGACGACTGGTCCAGTCAGATGGGACCCTGTCACTGCCCGCTCTGCTATGGCAAGAGGGACTGCATTCTGTGTTTGAAGGTCAACAACTTGTAGCAAAGGCATTGTGCCTTGTACCTGCTGGCCAGTAAAGGTGACCAGAAACACGTATCCATAGTAACGAGCCGTTTCATGAGCTCCACTGACGGTCACGTCATCAAGTGGCCTGAGAGCTTCAAGTGCTTCTTCAATGGACTTGGCCGTTGCCGCTGCACGCTCTGAAGCAGTCCCCGACCGGGTGATGTGAATAGTACCTGAGGTAAAAATACCCCTTGCAGCAGTGTCATGACTGCAAAAGGCACACTCATTAGTGTACCCAGTTCCTTGCCCCCTGACAGAAACTGCGTAGCGGCTGTCAATGCGAAGCTGAAATCTGCCGATCGGCAGCTGAGTTACAGTAGAAGCATAGGCTATGAAAAAGCGTTGTACCTCACGGACTGCATTCGCAGCTGAAGCAACACCAAAGCTAAAGCGCTGTACCTCATTTTGGTGCACTGCTGCGGTGCGAATAGTGTGCTCCTCTGCACCAGTATTGTAAATGTCGATGTTGACCGGGCACTGTTGCACGTCGCATGCAAAGCCGTCCCATCCTGGGTCACACACGCATCCCTGCATTTGATCGGCGTCCCATGACGTGTATTCATGGTGACGGTGCAGCGCCACTGAATCGTATTTCCAGGCAGCCTCTGACACTGTCATGCAGCGGCCATGCCCACTGCATGGCTTCACTGGAGAGCCTCCGACCGGGCAATTTCCTGCAGTCTGAATTGTTGGGTGCCCTGAATGCAGCAGACGGAGGTGCTACGTACGACGCTGGCAAGCCTCGCCAGAAAAAGATGAATCGCAGATACATTTTCCGGTTGCCGAAGTGCAGTCTCCCTGCAAAGCGGGTTTGTTGGCTTGCGTGCTAGAGTTTCATTTACAACGGTGAAACGCACCCTCCCACTACACATTGTGCCATCAATGTGAGCAGATCCATCACTGCTGGCGAAATCAGCCCAAGCTTTGCCCGTGGGGCAAGACCCTGTAAACTTTTGCGGCTGTGCATAGCAGTTGTGCCTGAAACTCGTTTCAACATACGACTGGAGCAGTCCCACGCTCCACCGCTCCACGGCTCCCAACACTCGCAGACCTCTTCAACACCGGAGCAATATCCATGGCCCTGACACTGTGAAACACATGTATGAGAAGAAAATACTTCACCCACCAGCAGCACGAGAAGACCGATGCAAATGCGCTTCATGGCACCAGGTACGAGTGTGCTGCCGTTTTTTACACGATTAAGTCTGCTTCATGGACAATCAAGATGGAATAATGATCAAGTCTTCTGAAAAGTGCAGGTCAGACGAGCCTTTTTTGTTTGTGCAAATCCACCTGGCATACATGCACATACAGGCTGGCGCATGTGAATCGCCTTGGAGTGCACACGGATAATTATGGCAGGCCCCCCTGACCCCAGTCACCATGCAGCTTGTGCTGGGCAAAGTATGTCCGGGCCACCTGATGTGAAGAGTACCCTCTTGGACACGCTTTGGGGGCGGTCTATTCCCCATCTGGGCAGTGCTTTACATAAGCCCTTCATGGCCATGGGTTTAGCGCATGCGAACTCAAACGAAGCACGAAACACGTGGGCAGGAACCGGTGTTCCACACTAAAGGCTGAACAAATTAGGTCAGCATTCGGATAGCTGTAGATTAGAGCACTCAATATTAATGCGCCATGCTGTCTGACCTAGGCAGCTGATGAGTCAAGGTACACGCAAGCACCAACAGCAAGTCAGCAAGCGCAACAGAACGCGTTGGAAATACGATTGTCAAAAGCATTGCATAGATACGAATGAGGGCAGCAGAGAAGCTAAGACGAGCGAGCTGGGGTCCACTGCAAGTACTGCGTCTCCCCGGGTTGCCTGGGCTGAAGCACCGACTTGATGAAGAAAGCTGCAGCCAGCACCAAGCAAATGGAGCCCACCACGATGTAGGCAATGCCCAAGAAAGGGTTGCGTCCGCCCAAAAACGATGTAGTGGATAGCACAAGGGACTTGGAGCCGTCGAAGGCGGCCACATTGAAGCGAGACTGAATCGACACATTGATCTGTGTCCCCTTCGCCAGCTTCTTGTCAATCTTTCCGTACAGCTTGCGGAACTTGGGCAGCGCCGCAACACGCATCCACACAATGAAATGCTCGTTCTCAATGTTGTTTTTGCCTGCTGGGAACACTCCAGGGTACAACTGAGACAAGAAGAGGGTGCTGTCTTGCGACGAGATCCGGTCAGCTGCCGGCACAGCCTTAAACTTTTCCTCAACGTCAGTCTTCCAGGCGATGCCTGTTTCTGAGAAGCTGCTGGATAAAGTGGCATCGAAACTGATGGTGTCTGCAAACAAAGTGCCTCGCGTGAGGCCAGCAGACGAGTCTCGCGTGGGCTAAGTGAAACGCACCGTTAAACATGCTGTTCGCAATGAGCCCGCAGGGATGCAACACACGTTCTGCTGTGTCTGTGACGTTTCCTTGCGGGAACGGGAGAGACGACTTGATCAAGGGGTCACAGTCGGTGAGTGAGCCCTCTCCCAGCACAGCGCCGCCGCTCAATTGCGCGTCCGAGCGTGATTTGACGTAGCGGCGATGGTTCTGGAAGAAGTTTTCCAGCTCATAGTACACATACACAGGGGCTTCCATATCTTCCTTCACGGTCAGCTGGAAGGTGCAGTTCTTGTACCCGCCGCTCAAGTAGTCCACTTCACCGTTTGAGGTGAGTTGGCCGCCGTTGCCCAGCTCGACATGAGGAACTTCTCTATAATGAGATTGAATGGCACAGTCGCCTTCTCCATTGCCTGCATCGTACTTTTCGCTAAGCTCCACAACCTGCGACCATTCAATTGCTTGAATGAAATGCCGCTCGCAGCAAGGCAGCATCTTACCTTGTCACTCTGGCTCTGCAGAATGAGTCCAATTGGCACGAAAACCACCCCAACAAGAACAAACGACAGGATAACCCATCGAGGGGTCAAAATTGGCTGCCAAGCACGCAAGCGTTGCTGCAAGAAGTCGGAGCCTGCACACAACATATAACCATTGCATCATTTCAACTTCATGCCTGAAGTGGATGCCAACGCACTCTTGTTTTGCTCCTGGGTGTTTGAAGACATTTTTGTGAGGATTGCCTCTGATGAATGTTTCCAACAGTCAATGCAAGCGCTAATGCGAGCTTTCGGCGCAGTGTGGCAGTTTTTGCCACAGACAAACTTCTCTTGTTTTAGCTTAGCGTGCGATTCAAGTACACCCGCAAGAGCAACGGTGTAAATCAGTTGTTTGATTGCTCAGCATGTCAGTTTTCTGGGAGTTGTGGCCATCGCACTGGCTGGAACCTGCTACTGCCGGGGGCCTTCGAGACAGGCCGGTGCGAATCCGATAGAGATGTCCTCATGCCGGTGAGGCAAAGTCTAATTGACAGTTTCAAGAAGGCAGCGAGCAATAATTTTGCATGTGACTGATCGCTGACAAGTTGTCAAGTTCTGCGGGTTGCACTGCTGCCTGTTTGTCCGCCAGCAGACGTTTCTTTTGCTTGGTTGCCCACAAAACGATGGCTTCAATTTCGTCGTTTGGCAGCAAAGAAGCCGACGCGGCCGACACACAGCACGAACTGCCCACAGTAGATGGTTTGACGTCGGAGCAGGCATCTCAGGCTCATGCAGTTTTCTCCAAAGCTGATGTGGATGGAGGCGGCACGCTGGACAGGAAAGAGCTCCAGGCAATGTTCAGCCAGTTGGGGCTCATTCTTACCCAATCCCAAATGGCAGTGTATGTGGATTCACATGCACTTCTAGCTGATAAAGATGATGAGTGCGTGAGCCCATGACTTGCGCTGTCTGCAGCAAACCTCACGCTTTTCCGTCCCCCTTTGCAGTGGCATCATCACCTTCAATGAGTTTCTCGCCCTGTACGCTGCAGTCCTGCTTCCCCAGCGCATGTTTGGACAAGACATGCGCGTGGCTGCTGGTCGCGGCAACCTGCACGCCGTGGAGGACTTCATGCGCCGGGGCTGCGATGCTCGCTTCGCCGACGGTAAGGGGTGGACTGCGGTGCACTACGCCGCAGAGTACGACCATCCCGAGGTCATCTCCCTCATTCAGAGGCTAGCGGTGGACATGGCCACAGAGCGCAGGCGCATGCTGCAGGCGGCCACTGCCCGCTCAGCAGAGAGGAGGGAGGCGGAGGCAGCTGTTGCAGCTAGCAGTGCCCGGGGGAAAACCGTGCTGAAGCAGAGCAAAGGCGAACCCGCGAAGGACTCGCAGCCTCCCAGCAGCGACTTCTCCCCCGAAGACGTCGAAGCATTGGTCGACATCGACTCCCCCGACAAGCACGGATGGACCCCCCTTGCCACAGCTTGCTCCGCTGGGCATGTGCGCGTGGTGAAGCTACTGCTTGAGCTGGGAGCAGATGCAAACCACAGCACAAAAGCGGGACTGACGCCACTACACTCTGCAGCTTCCGGGGGGCGTGTGCACATTGTACAGGCCCTGCTGTCAGCGGGTGCGGACATTCTTGCCCAAGACACGTCCGGTTTTACCCCCCTGCACCTGGCGTCTATGGGGGACTGCACTGAAGTGTGCGCCGTGTTGATCGGGGCAGGGGCCCCCCTCACAGGCCCCCCCGCGAAGGATGTTCTGGGGAATACCCCGGCAGACTACGCACACGGCAGCGCCGATGAAGTGGGCACGACAGCTGCCATCCTGGCTGCCGCGGTTGCAGGCGCAGAGGAGGAGGGAGGTGCAGGGGGGGCTGGAGCAGACAACCCTTCCCGGGCGCCAGCGGCTGCTGGGGGCTTTTCCCACAAATGACCTCAAAGCACACGAACGCGAAGCAAGCAGGGCGTGAACATAATTCAGCATCGATTCACCAGCTTCACTTGTCTTGTGCGCCTCCCGCTACAGCCGATCGCTTGGCGGCGCCGGTGTCGGCAGCCAGGGCCGCCTCAGGCGTCACCTCAGTGGCTTGGGTGCGCCTGCCGTCGCTCAAATCCACCCCCAGGGCCTCAGCGACCTGCTGCATGTCCTTGTCGCCGCGGCCGCACAGATTGATCAAAATTATGTCTTCTGGGTTGCGGCGGCTGGTTGCTGCCAGGCGCAGGGCGTGGAACAGCGCATGAGACGGCTCCAGGGCAGGAATAATGCCCTCCACCTGCGACACCCGAATGAGCGCAGACAACGCCTCTCTGTCTGTCACAGCCGAGTACTGCACGCGCCCAGTGGCGGCCAAGTGTGCGTGCTCTGGGCCGACCCCGGGGTAGTCCAGGCCAGCAGAAATGCTGTGCGTCTCGATGATCTGCCCGGCCTTGTCTTGCAGGAGAAGCGTGCGTGTGCCGTGCAGCACGCCGGGGCGCCCCGCAGTGATTGTGGCACTGTGGGGGGCTACCTCCACCCCCTCGTGCTTCCCATCACCCCCCTCAACCCCCGTTGCCGCAGTGGCGCTGCCCCCCTCCGCAACTGCATTCGAGACGGCCACCAGACCAGGCACGCCGTGACCACCGGCCTCCACCCCATGCATCTGCACTTCCTTGTCATCCACGAAGCCTGCGAACATGCCAATGGCATTGCTGCCCCCCCCAACGCACGCCACCACTGTGTGGGGCAGCTTGCCGGTCTGCTCTAGCATCTGAACTCGGGACTCGCGGCCAATGACGCTCTGCAAATCCTTCACAATGGTGGGGAAGGGGTGTGGCCCAATGGCAGAGCCGATGATGTAGTGCGTGCTGTCCACATTGGTCACCCAGTCCCGCAGCGCTTCATTGATGGCGTCCTTCAGTGTGGCAGATCCCGAGCGCACAGGGACAACCTTGGCGCCCAGCATTTTCATGCGGAAGACGTTCAAAGCTTGGCGCTGCACATCCACTGCCCCCATGTACACAGTGCAGTCCAGGTTCAGGTGCGCGCAGGCTGTCGCCGTGGCAACGCCGTGCTGCCCAGCGCCGGTCTCGGCAATGATGCGCTGCTTGCCTAAGCGCTTCGCAAGAAGGGCTTGTCCAAGGGCGTTGTTAATCTTATGAGCTCCTGTGTGGGCCAGATCTTCCCGCTTGAACCAAATCTGTGCCGCAGGTCAGTGCCACCGTTGCCTCACGCGCAGATTCTCAAATCATGGACAACTTACCTGGGCACCTCCAATTTCAGAAGACAGCCGCTTGGCATGGTACATGGGGGTTGGCCGACCGATGAAATCCTTCCCAAGCTGCTCAAACTCCTCGCGAAAAGCTGGGTCCTGGCATGCAGTGACGTAAGCCTGCGGAGTAAAGGCCAGAGTTGCGTGGAGCCCCAGGGCTTCAGGGAATTCTCCTGCTTGCTGCAGGACGCTCAACACACGATTCAGCCCAGCAGGGAAAGCACATAAACATCCAATACACTATTATACCATTTATGACGTTTCTCCTCATGTAAATGTAACTTGTCAGCCGGTGCATTGCACCGTAACTAGACGCCCAATTCGACAAAACATTTTCCGCAATGACACGCACCTGCTCAAGCTGTGTATGAGCTTCCATGAGCGTTTCGGGGATAAATCGCCCACCGAAATCACCAAAGTACGCGGTTAGCTCATCTACAGACTTGTAAATCGGTGGTGCGTTGGTGACAGCCAAGATGCCAGCGGATGGATACGCTTTGCCTCCATCCCCTCGGGTGGTGTTAGTCTCGCTGGAGGAAGCCATGGTGGGAGCTTGATTGTGCCAGGGAGGAGTGCTTGTGCTTGATTGCAATTTAAAATGACTGTTGGGATCTGCTAGGTTCTGCGCATCTGATGAATGGCCAAGCAGGGACAGGGGACCTGCAGCACTAATCGGCTTGGCTCATTTTGGCTTCGTGAGTAGTGCATCAAATGAGTGTAAGATTTGCTGTTGTAGTGGAATAAGTCGCACACAAAGTATCAGTCATGAAAGTTATCGTAGGTGTGAAGCGTGTGGTGGACTATGCCGTCAAGATCAGAATCAAGGGTGACAAGTCTGGTACGTGTGTGCTCTCACCAGCACAAGCCCACGTCAAGGCAGCTCATCCAATTTGCAGCTGTTGAGACCGCCAATGTCAAGATGAGCATGAACCCCTTCTGTGAGATTGCTGTCGAAGAAGCCATCCGCATGAAGGAGAAGAAGGCCGCCAAGGAGGTGCGTTGCGCGCATGACGTAGGCCGTGTTGCGCTACGGCAGTGCATCACATGAAATTCCGCTACACCCTGCCCTTCCACACGGCCACACAGCCAGCACGAATGCACCTTTTTGCTCTCCAGGTGATTGTTGTCTCCATCGGCCCCAAGCAGTCTATTGAGACAATTCGCACTGCTTTGGCAATGGGTGCTGACCGTGGTATGTGAATGTGTCTCCGGCATGGCCAGCGTAGTGTCATTTATTTTCTTGTACAGGCATCCATGTAACCACCGACATGCGCACCGACCAGGAAGTGCAGCCTTTGGCGATTGCCAAGGTTTTCGCCAAGCTAATTGAGGAGGAGAAGCCCGATTTGGTGATTCTGGGCAAGCAGAGCATCGACGACGACAGCAACCAGACCGGGCAGATGCTGGCCGGCCTCATGGATTGGCCCCAGGCCACCTTTGCCAACGAGCTCACCTTTGGCGACGACGGCACCATCAGCGTGAAGCGCGAGATCGACGGGGGCCTGCAGACCGTCTCCTCCTCCCTCCCAGCGGTTGTGACCGCTGACCTGCGCCTGAACCAGCCCCGCTACGCCACCCTGCCCAACATCATGAAGGCAAAGAAGAAAAAGGTGGACTCCAAGGCTCTGGCCGACATGGGCGTGGATGTGGAGCCCCGCTTCACCGTCACAGAGATCTCCGACCCCCCTACCCGCAAGGCAGGCTCCGTGGTGGAGAGCGTGGACGACCTCATCGCCAAGCTCAAGGGAGAGGCAGGCGTCATCTAAGCCACCCACAACAGCAACATAGCAACACACTCAATCACATCTGAATACTATGCATCACTCGATAAACAGCTCACACACTGGGCACCGCCGGGGCACCCTGCTGCTTCAGGTACTTGCGCCAGTCGGCAGTTGTGGGTTGGCGTTCCCGGGGCTGCAGCCGCTGCTTCCCGCCGCCGCTTGTGGTGGCGCCCTGATTTGCTGCAGCAGAGGGCTGCAGTGCAGGCTTTTCCTGCACACTGGGGGGGGCAACTGCCACTCGACGGGCCCCCCCTGCACTGCCAGTGGAGGAGCCAATGGACCCCCCCCCTGTGCTGGAGGAGCCAGCCCGCCGCAGCATACGACTGGATGCTGAGCGCACAGCATCTGCCACTGCACTGCCTGTGGACGAGCTTGTGGACTTCGAGCTGCCCCCCGCGCTGCGACGAGGCCCCCCTGAGGAGGAGGTGCCCCCAGGCTGAGCAATGCGCCGCGGCCCAGTGGAAGCAGTGGAGGACCCCACGGAGCTGCCCGTGGATACACTTGCAGTTGTGCTACTGTGGGCACGGCTGTCAGCTGGGGGGGGTGGGCTGCTGAGCTGGGGGGGGGGTGGCGGGGAGGATGCCATGCTGGACGCCGCAAGCCGGGCGGCACGCAGCGCACCGCGAGAGGTGGCCACTGCAGCGGGGGGTGGCGACAGCTTTGCTGCGCCTGCACGGTCCAGGTGGGCGCTGGGGGACAGGGGGGCCTTTGTGAGGCTGGAGTCCACCAGGGCACTCAGCCACGGGTGCTGCACCGCGGCCGCCAACGTGGCCCGCTCAGCCTCATCCACAGTCAGCAAAGACGCGATGAAGGCCTTTGCATCATCTGACACCCGAGGTGTTGGCGGGAAGGCGAACGCGCCGGCCGCGATGCGTTGGTATGTGCTTGCCGTGAGGGGGTCGGCTGCCTGGATGGCCAAGGTGGGTGGTGGGGTTGGCTTGCTGGGAGAAGAATTGTCTGCAATGGTGGGAGCCCTTTCAGGGTCAAAAGGTGGGAACCCATATAGCAATTCATAAGTGAGGACCCCCAGGGCCCAGGCATCTGCGGATCCATCATGGGGTTTGCCAGAGAGCATTTCTGGAGGGAGGTAAGCTGGCGTGCCGCAGATTGTGTGCCGCTTGGAAGCATCTCCAGGTGCATGCACTGTCCAGCCAAAGTCAGAAATGACAATTCGATCATTCTCAGCATACAGCAGGTTCTCAGGCTGCGAGGAGGTGTTTACAGCGAAGGCAGTACGGGAGGCGCAGTAACGGAAGCTCACCTTCATGTCTCGATGAAAAACACTCCTGTCGTGCATATACTTCAGAGCTGAAGCGACGCTAGAAATATGCTTTGCAGCCTGCGTACGACGAATGTGCAGTGTAATCGCGATGTTGGCCGAATGGGTTACAGTCAGCGTAGTCGTGTCACTACCGTTGGCACTTGGCATCTGAACTCACCTTGCCTTCAGCAAAGCTTCCTGCTGCCTGCAGCTTTTTGAAGACTTCGCCCCCGTCAGCAAATTCAAGCACTAGGTAGACTTTATTCTTGTCGTGAAATGTCCCAAACAGCCGCAGAATGTGAGGATGTGAAAGCCTGCTTTGCACCTCCACTTCTCGCCTGAGCTGAAGCACACAGTCGGCATCCTGCAAAGCCTTCTTGAAAAGCACTTTTAGGGCTACTTTCAGGCCAGTTGGTTTATGCCGAGCAGCATACACCATGCCGAAGCGCCCGGATCCCAGTGCTGTGCCCACCTCGAATTCGGCCAGGCTCATGGCTTGACTGGAAGCTGCTGCCTCCTGCTCGCCCAAGCGGACACGACGCGCCATTGTGAACCGATACAGAAATCATAAACAAGCAGTCATTGGTGCACATGAATTCCAGAATTGAATTCACCTGCTTTGGTTCAGGCACAAGCTGGCAAGAGGGTAGCCACTTGCAAGGGGGCTCGAAAGCACTTCGCCCTCCTGTTGGGGACCTGTTGTGTATCTACTCACTGGAGCCCCTGCTTCAGGAGGAGGGTCTGGGGAAGGAGTGCACGCCTTGGGTGCCGTGCCTGCTGCCTGGCACTGGGATGGGCGCCTGCAGCTGGCCTGATGTGGCTGGATGGGGAAGACTGCAGGCGACAAGAGGTGCTGGAAAGCAAGTATGCTTGTGTCAAGCAGCACACTGCATATAAAAATGCATTCAATGAGCGCTTGTTCGCTGTGCCACACGTGCCAGCGGTCAGCTCAAAGCTTCGCAGCCAGGGCAAAGGACACCGTGTTGCTGTCACGGTCGAAGATTGTGCCATACTTGCGGAGGAAGGTGTCACCTGCGAAAAAACTGCGTGATGGGTGGGCAAGCGGCACGCCAGCTTGGTGCAGGCGGGTGCAGCGGCAGGTGACGCACCTAGGATCCAAATGTCAAACAGGCCCTCTCCAGCGTCAAACGCCTCCATGGCTAGCACGCACTCCTCGCCGCCGGAGCCATTGGGCAGATGCACCACGTAGTCCTCAGCAGTCAGCTCGAACTCCTTGTCGGCCATTTTGAATGAGATGGGGGGCAGAGTGTGGATGTTGGAGCAGTCTGCAGTGATGTTCAGGCTGTCGATGATGGGCTGGAAGTCCTTGGGGGGGCCAGCGATCACAGAGGTGCCAGTGTCCACCACTCCGATGCAGTTAGCGCAACCAGCCACGACCTTGCCATCCTTGGAGACGGACTGCAGGGTGACCGCCCAGTACCCAAGAATGGGCTGCAGCGCATCGAACTTCACCTGCGTGAAGTCCCCCTGCACATACTTGGCGTCGTACCCGCCAAAAATGAGCACGGACTCGTGGTCCCCCGGGGCAGAGGACAGGTAGGTGAAGAATTGGTTTTTGGGCAGCACGCCAGCCTTCATGAGGTTGTCAAAGGGGGGCACGGGCCCCCCAGGGATGGGCAGGGCGATGATGGGGTACCTGCACACAGCACCGAGGATGAGCAACCGCCGCGGTGTAAACTTTGCAGTGGCAGCGCCAGGGAAGTGAGCCCACTTACGCCAAGCCCAGAATGCCGTCGAAGGGGGCTTGGGCGAAGGAGCCGTTGCCCTGCACAATGGTCATCTCCGCCAGCACCTGCTGGGGGATATCGTAGCCAGCCATGGTGGTCTTGTCCTGGGACAGGAAGCCGTACACCACGCCTGAGCCGTAGGGCAGCAGCAGGGAGTGCCCGTTGGCCACATACGTGGAGGAGGCGTTGTGGTTATACTTGGTGTGGTTGGAGCAGGCGGGCGACTGCACATAGTTTGTGCAGTCTGCAGATGGGACCCACAGGTTCGAAGACCCCGTGTCGTACACCACTGTGAAGTGCTGCGGAGGGGTGCCGATGGCCACGTCGCCATAGTACTCGAAGTCTTGTGTGTTGTCAAGAGGCAGTGTGTGGGTGCCAGCACCGTCGGAAGGAAGCAGTCCGGCACCGCGGAGGCGGTTGGAAGTTTGTTTTGCCAGCAGAGTCAGTCTACGGCCGGCTGTTGCCTTGTACTGGTCTGCAGTCTGCGCAAACAACAGGTGAAAGTGGCGTGTTGAGGTGCTGAACCTTCACGTGAAGGTGCAGAAATGCCCGTGTGTTGCTTCCAACGCAGTTTAATCACACGAAATGGGTGCTATGTATACGTACCATGATATTACGAGTCAGCTTGACAGTGCCAAGCTCACCAGCGGCAACTGCTGAAGCAGCCGCAGCCACGATGAGAGCGGCAACGCCCTTCATGTTGGGCAAACACTTGTGCACGAAGAGCCTGCAACACAACTATGGGGCAGAAGGTTTTGGGAATGAGCACGATTGACAAGCTTTACGGCTGAATAGATAGGCTTGTCAGGTGCTAGGTAGGCTCGTCAGGCCCGTTGGTTGTGGGGGGCAACGCCAGGTCTCTCAATCCGCTCACTGGCTCAGCGCTTGGCCTTCTCATCGCGGGCATGGCAACACACAAACGATGCAAAAGGCAGGCAGTGGTCGGCTAAATTGTACACATCACAAGCCTGTCATGTCATAGGGCTCCATGGGCAGCTCCTGCGCCAGCCATGGGTGCTGCAGTGCCTCAGCCGCAGTGGGGCGCTTCGCGGGGTCCACCTGCAGCAGCTGCGCAATGAAGTCCACAAACTGCGCGTCTTGGGCGCCCTCTGGCGTGAGGAGCTCATCCAGATTCAGGGGCGCCTCCTTCAACACAGACACGGAGTCCCCCTCCTCGCTCAGCATGTACAGGGAGCCGTCGGGGGTGAAGTACTTGGAGGTCTCACGCCCCAGCAGCCGCATCTGTTCCGGGAACGGCCCGAACAGGGACTGCAGGCGGGCAAGCATGAAGGGCATCTGGTCATTCACGAACAAGACCTCCCCCGTGAGCAGCTCGGGCAGCATGGCGCCAAGTGAGAACACGTCGATCTTGAAGTCATACTGGGTACCCAGGATGACTTCGGGGGCACGGTAGGACCTGCTTTGGATGTATGACGTCAGGTTGTCCGTAATGAAGCAGGATGAGCCCAGGTCGATCAACTTCACTTCACAGCGGGAATACGATGAAATGAGCACGTTCTCAGGCTTCAAGTCGCAGTGGATGATACCGCGGGAGTGCACGAAGGCCAAGGCTTGAAGCACTTGCCGCGCGATGCGCTGCACGCGGGGCAGAGTGTAATACGTCTCGCGCTCTGCGCTTGCGATCACCTCTTGGAAGTCATACAGGTTCTCCTTTAGCAGCTCCGTGACGATGAACAAGTGTTCCTTGTAGTAGAAGTAGTCCTTCAGGCGCAGGACGCGGTGTTCGTCTGCATCCCCCTCCAGGTTCAAATACCGCAGCAGCTTCACCTCGTCCAGGCTCTGGTCCACGTACTCCTTGTTATTCTTCACAATCTTCAAGCACACGTCCTCGTCCACCACCAGGTCCTTGCAGGACAGCGCAGATGAAAAGGCGGCGGCGCCCACCTGCTGGGAAACCATGAAGCGCCCAGCGATGATGCCACCCTCGGGGCACACAAAGTCCTTCTCCTCCGCAAAGCCAGTCTTGCTCATGTCATACACACAGCGCAGTGCCATGGCAGCAAACTTGGCGTGCTCGCCAGTCTCAGACATTTGCCCCTCAGGCCCCAGTGCTGTGAGCCACTTGGCCTTCCAGGCAGCTTCGGCGCCGTTGGCGGCATCGCCATCCGACAGGGAACGCAGCAGTTGGGTGCCGTCCTTAGGCCGGTTCAGCCACGTGCTGAGCGCATCTCCTGGCTGCTTGTTGGCGGCGTGTGCCTGCTGTGCCTGCAGGCACGCCAGCTCGTACTCCTCTTGGTCGGTTTCTTGTGACTCGTAGAACTCATCCACGTCAACCCAGCGCTCGCTGAAACGCACCAACTCGTCCAACTCTCCTGCAAGCTCGAAGCCGGGCGGCACATCGCCTTGCATGCGCAGGGGGGTGGCGGGGGGACGGGCAGGGGGTGCAGGGGGGGGTGCCACACTGCCTTGCGCCGCAGATGGCGCCGGGGGTGGGGGCACCGCTTGCTGCTCTTCGTCCAACCAGCTTGAGCCCGGGGGGTCAAGCTGTGCTTGTGCATCCAGCTTTTGCAGATCAGCCTCGGAGAATGCTTGCCGGACTTCAGGAAGCTGCAATGCTGACCGCAGCTGTTTGCTTCCCGCCAAACTACTGCTCGTCAACACACTGCACAACGCTGCGCTTGCAGTTGCAGAAAAATGTGCAGATTTAGTAACAGGTGGGATTGGTGCTGTGGCGTCATGGTCTGTTTGATGGGGTGCTGCGGTAGCTGGTGCTGCGGAACCGGCTGCGTGCTGCTCAACAGATGTGTTTTTAGCTGTGCTAATCTCAGCTGCTTTCACCAGAACACTCGCCAAATGCGACCGAAGCAGCGTCAAGTTGGAGAGAATTTCATCAACCATGACTTGGTTTTGGGCCATGATCAAGGAAGTGCTTTGGCGTGCAGTATGGTGGGAGACACACAACGGCTGTGTGCACAGCTTTGCCTTTCACAGCCCAACAATCTCTACAGGTTCAACACCCTCAAGTAGACCCTTGAACCGCACTGGACTCTACAAAATGTTCCTTGTTTGAGCGCTTCTTGCACGGCCGCGGGCATCTCACCTCCAGATTTCACACGTGTGCTACATTGGGTGGCCCCCTTTTGCCCTTGCACCGTGCTCAGTCCCCACCACTCGCCTGCGTCTCAATTTGAAAAGTTTCGATTACTTGCCAAACAGTTTGTTCATTACAGTGCGACCATAGCTGCTGATCGAGTATGCCAGGGCCCAGCACGCCAGCTGTTCAAAACCAGGAGCAATATGCAAGTAGGCCTGGCACGCTGGGCAGCGCGCTGCAGGATTTCCCCCAAGCCAAGCCCCCCTGCACGCAACGGGAGAAGGTATCAAGGGGATCCATACTGAGCACAGGAACAAGGGGCAGCTGCCACCACAGCTTGCCCACATCCCCTGGGCTGTGGTCTGCACCGGGGCCGCGCCACAGGTGGAGGCCCACAGCCTGCCACAAACTCGCACACAGTACATACCTCATGCACTATATGATTTTCAGTGGTGGCTGCATGTTTTTGCTTCTCGGGCTCAATCTCTTCCTCCGAAAAGAGGACACTATCGTGAGAGGGGGGGGTCAGGGTGTCGACTTTGAATGCCGGCATCAATGGTTCGATTATTTTGCGGCAGCATCCCGATAAAGACAATCATATTTAGTTCGCTGTCGCAGCTCTTCTTGATTTTCTCTCGGTCCAACAGAGCTGAGCCCATTAAATCATTTCCAAATTCCGCACTTCTTCTGGCTGAGCCTGATGGACTCATTCGATCAGCAAGGTGCTGATGGATCAAGTTTGCAGAGCGACATGATAACTTTTCCAAATATGCCGACTGTTCCCGGCAACCAGCCGGTCAGGCCACCAGATTCGCAGTGCGCCGTGTGCTCAAGCGGCTCCGCCTTGTACAAATGCCCCGCTTGTAGGGTACTCACATGCAGTGTCAAGTGTGTGAAGGCACACAAAGAAGCAACTGGATGCACAGGGAAGCGTCCCAGAAGCGAGTTTGCACCCATTGGGCAGTTCTCGGAAGAGATGTTGCTGCGAGACTATCGTTTTTTGGAGGAAGTTGCTCGATCGGCGGATGCTTCCCATCGTGGAATTCGAGACTATGGCACCATGCGAGTCCCGTTGAACCGTGGCCGAGGTCGGGGCGGCCGAGGAAGAGGTCGAGGTGGTCATGGTGGCAAGGCTTACGGGCTTCCTCACCTACCGCGTCACCTGCATCTGCTCATGCGGGCTTCCAATGACCGCAGCGTCTCGCTTCGCCTCATGCCGCTGGGCATGCAGCGGCACATCGACAACACAAGCAGATATGACACCAAACACGACATCTTGTGGTGGCGGGTTGAATGGTTGTTCCTACTGCAGGATGGAACCCAGCTGCGGGCCGCCTCCCACCGCGTGCCCGATGACACAGGTGTGGCGCAAGCAGCAGCTGCGGCACTGGCGTACCTCACAGCGCCTGACCACGCCCGAAGCAAGCCAGCAGATGACGATGACTCACCGCTTCCTCATATTGCCCTGGCTCCGCCAGCCATCCCTGCTACGTTGCCAGGCAGCGATTCCGCCCCCGCTTCCCCCTGGCTGGCGGCCCAGCGGGCATGGCACAACAGCCCACTGAGCAGCGCCACCACCACGGCTGCGCCCACCCTGCTGCCCCCAAAGCAGCGCCGTGTCGCTCACGCCCGGGGCAGCAGCAAGGCGGCGGAAGCAGCGCAAGGCGGCACCACGCCCGGGGCAGCAGAGGCGACAGCAGCTGGGAAGGGGGCTGCCACGGGCGAACAGCAACAGCCCCCCCCCCCTGGGCAAGCCTCCAGTCGGGACACAGCCTCGCAGGTAGCTGCTGCAGTGCCAGCGGAACCAGATGCTGCCGCTGGTGCTGCCGCCGCTGGTGCAACGCCCTCCCTGGACCCCCCTGCCGACCCCGCTGCCGAAGTCGCCGCCTTGTCCCCAGGGCCCCCTGGGCTGTTCCTGCAGCACCCGTTTGCAGAACGTGGGCAGCACGTGTATCATCCCATCCCAGGCACCGCTACCCTGCGCGCTGCGCTGTGGGGGCGGCCCCTGGTCGAGTTCCCCTGCATCGCTGTGTGTTTGTCCAGTAAGCAGGCTGAGGCTCTGGGGGCGAGGCCGGTGACTGATGCACAGCCCCGTGGGCACGATGCACATGATGAGAGCGACGAGGAAGCAGAGGCGCCCCAGAGCAAGCGCCCTCGCCCCCACAGCTTGCAGGAGGAGGGGGGTAGTGCAGGGGGGGGCATGCCCCCCCCCCACAGCAGGCTGCCCGCCGCGGTGCCCTCGGCTGGCCACGCTGGTAGCGTACGCTGGGCACACAACACCTTTGCCCCACCAACTGCTGCTTTGGGGGGCCAGGCCACCCCCGCATATGGCAACAGCGCCGCCGCAGCGGGGGCGGGAGCAGCCCCGCCGATGAGCACCGCTGCTTTCTCAGCTGCAGCAGCTGCAGTGGCACAAAGGTCACAGCAGCCACACCAGCCACAGGCAGGACAGTAAAGCAAAAATAAGATACATGGAAGGATCTTTACGTGCACGAGTGGTAGCGGCACACAGGCCAGCTTTGTGCACTTTCAAGCAGTGTCGTGCTGTGCGCTGCAAGGGGTGTAGCGAGTGCTCCCAATCGACTCACTGACCATTGTGCGTGAGCTCGCGTTGTGGTGACTGGCTCTGGGATGCAAGTGGTAGTTCATTCAGTCATGTTGCTTGGAGTATTTCGTTGTTGTTGTAGCTGCTGGCGCTAGAGGGGCTGCTGCGGTTGGCACGCTTG
>Ga0307982_1000871_pt1 | contig 24214 bp, 12 predicted proteins | sample OrgLakmetagen989_FD_201847 | JGI IMG/M metagenome (GOLD analysis project Ga0307982, IMG submission 201847) | Saline water microbial communities from Organic Lake, Antarctica - #989 | ecosystem: Environmental > Aquatic > Non-marine Saline and Alkaline > Saline | place: Antarctica: Organic Lake...
CAAGACAAGTGAGGGTTGCTTGGGACAAAAGGCAGCAGCAGCTGCTGCTGATTCAAATATTGCAAGCTCAGCCAATGAGCTGCACAAACAGCTTGATCGGCCATCGAAGCAGCAGGCGCTGCTGAACTTTGGGCAGAAGCGTTTATATTCAAAAAGATGTGAGATTTGTGGAATGGTGTACCAAACAGGCCATCGTGAAGATGAAGCGACCCACGCGAAGCAATGTCGGGCTGCGACTGATCGCCCGAGCGTGACGATCCCTCCTGGGTGCAAGCAGCTCGCTCCTAGCGACTGTCCCTGGGCAATTTTTGAGTTGCTTCCAAAGCACTGTGCCACACATGCCTCAAGTATCACTGCAGTCCTTGAGTGCCTGCAGCGAGACTTGGGCATGCATTCTGTGCAGCTGTCTGCACGGAAGCTGTATGTCGCCACCGCAGCTTGCGGGGCGACACCCACCACGTCACGCCCACACGACGTCATCGGAGCTATCCTCGTTGAACCAGTGTCGCAGGCCCAACGTGCCATGCCCCTGGCGTTTGATGCCCCCCCCTCCCCACCCCCCGCCAGCAGCCAACAATCAGGACAACTCCCCACAGCGACAGGCAGTGGCCGCCAGTCCGGCGCCCTGCAGGTGTACGGAAGTGCACGAAAGCGCCCTCGTGCCGACGCTGCTTCGGAGGCAGATGCCGGCAACACCTCCCTTGTAACGGACCCTTCCCCCCCCCGGGCACCAGCAGCGGCGGCAGCTGGCTCAGCCAACACCCACGGCAGCAGCAGTCTAGTGGACCCAGGGACAGAAAAGAAAACCACCAAGACACTTTTGTCCTTCTTCAAGTCCGCCAAGCCGGGGGGGGCTGAGCCAGCACCCCCCACAAAGCAGGTACAGGGGCCGTCAACACACAAAAGTGTGACCGCACCCAGTGTCACCGGTGCTCACGGCGCAACATTTCGAGTTGCGTCGGTCAATTACCCTGCCACCCTGGGCGTGCTACAGGTGTGGACACACACCAGCCACCGGCGCCAAGGGGTAGCCTCTGCATTGCTGAACACGGCTCGGGGCCGGGCTGTGTTCGGGCAGGTGGTGCCCAAAGAGGAGGTGGCCTTCTCACAGCCAACCTCAGCTGGGCATGCATTTGCCAGCGCTTTCGCTGGGCGGCGAGACCATCTGTTGTATGCTTGATGTTGCAATGCATTTATTCCATTCACCTTGAGATCGAGCAGCAGCAGCAGCAGCAGCTGTGCCGTTTACACGGCACTCACAGCTGCCAGACTGCTGGCTTGGATGCCCTCAGCTGCATCCCTTGCTTGCGCTGCAGCACGCAAGTCCGCTGCAAAGCGGGCCACTTGCTTTTGTGCAGCCGAGGCACCGGCCAGCAGTCCCAAGGCAAGCAGAGCATCCAGCGACGGCGCCGCACCCCGCAACATATCTCGGGCAACGGAAGCAGGCGCCTCAGTGGCAGCTGCCCCCATCAGCGCAATGACGCCTGCCACTGGCAGCACAGTGGCATCTGTTGCCCCCAGCTGCCCTGCTGGTGTGCAGACCGCTGTCAAGAAAGCGACAAGCGCTTCGCAGTACACTGCAATTTGGGAAGCAGTGGCCTGCAGGGGTTTCCCTGCTGACGCCTTGTCAGGCCCGTGGAACAGGCTTGTTGCTGCCTGCGCGGAGGAGGGCAGGTGTTCAGAGGAGCACTCCAGGGCAGCGACATCTGCGGCTGGCGCAGCCGCTGCGGACAGTGCAGGAAGGAAGCTGCCCAAGGCTGAGACCGGGCTGCCACTGGAGGCAGTCATGGCAGCCGACACGGCAGCAGCAGATGTGGAGCGGGCGAGCTTGGCCACGCTGTGTGCCTCTGTCCCTCCAGCCACCAGCAGCACTCGCACCAGGGAGCTGGCCAGGGCCGTGGCGGAGGTGGAGCAGACACGCGGGTGGCTGCCTGTGGCGGCAGCGCACAGGCGGTGGCTGCACCGCAGGAGGTGGGACAGTGCAGCAGGGGCGGCAGCCTCAGCTGGGGGTACCTTGCCAGCAACGGCCTCCCAATCAGGCTGTGCCGCGCCCACCCACGCCGCCACACACTCGCGTGTGTCTGTCCACTGCACAACCACGTCTGCCAGCGCGTCACTTGCGCCGCCAGCGGTGGCAATGTCTGCTGCAGCAGCCGCCAGCGCCGACATGCAGCTAGCCGACAGCGCACGGCTGGTATCGTTGCCTGCCTGCACGAGTGGAAGTGCCGTGCTGGTGAGCCATGCACACCACACACCCCACTCCTGCGGCAAGCGCCACTGTGCATCGCTGCTTGCAGCTTGCTCCCCCGCGGGAACAGCCATCAAGGCGGCGGCTCGCACCGCAGTGTTGAAGGCCACACTGGCCGCCACCGCCACCTCCACAGGAATGGCGTCGCCTGCGACTGCAGCCAGGGACAGCATGGAGGTGACAGCGTCTCCTAGCTGCATCAGTTCGGCCCCCGCCCCCAGCAGGCGCGCCTGGGACTGAGGGCAAGCAAGCATGCGGGAGAGACACCACGCTGCCACTGCGGGGTGCAACTGCGCATCATCGGGCACGCTGACTTGCTGCAGTGTGGCCAGTAGGGTGGCCTTGCAAGCCTGCAGCAGCTCGCCTTCGCTGTCAGCGAAGCACAGGGAGTCGACGAGTGATGGAAGCTCGGGGGGGCACTGGGTGCTGTGTGCCCCACCTGGTACAGCCACCAGAACGCGCTGCAGGACCCACTGGCTGACACCTGCCCGCTGCTCCACAGGCAGCTGGGCGGACAGTCCCGCTAGGGCGCTCACAATTTCAGCTCGTGAGCTACGGGCAGCTGCGCCGTCGCTGGACAGCCCTTGTGCAGCAAACCACCGCAGCCAGTCAAGAAGCTTCTCGCCGCTGAGCTCAGACAGCACTTGCTGCAAGATGCCGTCATTCTCTTGGCGGTTCAGGGACTCAGCCGCACCTTGCCACAGTGCCAGGGCTGCCCGCAGCAGTCCCGACATGAGAGCTTCGTTGCCGGCGTGCAGGACAGGAGTGGGCACCCCCTCACCCTCCAGCACGGCGTCCCCTGCAGCAGCACATGCTGCCTCCTCAGCATCATCAACATCGGAGTCGCCGTCCACAGCAGCGGCCCCCCGGGAGCGCTTCTTGCCAGTGCCCTTGTCGGCAGCCTTGATGGCCTTGGCCACAGCTTTGTGGAACACCAGCAGCATTTTTCCCACAGCAGAACACGACACAAACGCGCCAGCACGGGCGTACACCTGCAGTGCTGCGGCGGGGTGCCGTGTGAGGGCCTTGAGGGCACGGGTGGCCAGCTCGCTGCCAGATGCCTTTGCAGGCAAAAACGATGGCAGCAGCAGCTGCACCAGAGGGCCGGAGACGCTGTCCTGCTCAGCGTCTACCACCAAGCGCGCCAGCACGTCATCCACAGGCAGCATGTCATAGAAGGCAATACCCTTGATGGGCTGTAGTGCCAGAAGCAAGCGTGCGCATGCAGCACGCACCTTCACGTGCTTATCGTGCAGCAGGGGGGCTAGCAACGGCAGCACCTGTGCCACTGTGCCGTGGGCTAGCGGCTGGTCCAGGAGGAACGCCACAGCGTCAGCCACAGCTGCACGCACGGCGTATGCTGAGGCGTCTCGGGCGCACTGAGTGACCAGTGTCCCCACAATCGCCTTGATGGTGGCTGTGGGAATGAGCTCCCAAAACTGCGACAGCACGCGTGCAGCGCCGTGCACGCCCACCACACGCACCTCAGGGGACGCATCCACCAGCAGGCCAGCTAAGGCGTCGAATTGCTTCTGCAGCAGGGCCTCGTACGCGGGCGTGGGCCCAGAGATGTCCCCCAGGGGAAATGTGTCCAGCCATAGGACAGCTGCGTTGCGACGAACGCCAGCATTGGGGGCGTCCAAGGCACGCCACAGCACAGGTGCAAACAGGCGCGTGAGCATGGCATCCACGCCTGGCGCCTTCTTGTGCTCAGCCATGGCACCCAGGACGCGTCGGACGGAGGCAAATGTGGCGGGCACGGCTGCCGTTATACCCTTGTGCATCAAGTCCTGGATGGCAGCTGACTCCAGCGCAAGGCGGACAGCGCCATCTGCCTTTGCCCATGCCTTGAAGTACACGTTGCCGAGTGCCTGCAGTTGCTGTGGGTTGCTGCTTGGGATTTGGTTCAGCACCGTTGAGTGAATGTCTTTCACAAGATCAGCGTTCAAAGTGAGGGCGAACTCCAGGAAGCGCTGGGCTTCCTTGGTGCGCAGGAACATTGGGGACATGAATGTGCGCAAGATTAGTTCTTTCAGGCCGTCGGCTGTCTCGTGGTCAAGGTCGAAAGAGAAGAAGGCCTCCTTCACAGACATGAGGCGTTTCACGTCGGCCTCCTTGGCCTCGGGTTGGGTTGCATGCACCAGAAGTGCAGGAACCATCTGAGGTGTGACTGCCTCTGCCTCGGCTCGGCCCTGGGCAAAATAGCGCATGCAGAGCTTCAGGATGGCAGAGCGTAACGTCTCGCCGGCATCGCCCTTGACAAAGAAAATTTGGTCGTGAAGGAGAAGAACCACGTCAACAAAAGAAGACGGCAATTTAATATCTTTGTCATCCATTGCTTGGTGGGCGAGGGCTGAGACTTGCTGCATCAGTTTGAAGCTGCGCTCAACTTGCTGTGTTGTGTCATCGGATGTGACGGCGCGCTCATAGTTAGCGACCTGCTCGCTGAAAGACTCATCGTGCAAGATGGCACGGAGATGTTCGGCGAGGCCAGTCCAGAACGAACCAAAGTTCTTGCCGCTTGCTGCGCGAAGAATCTCGTCGAAGTTTGCACTTCGCACGGCGTCTGTGTGCAGCAACACGTGAAGTTTCTCCACGTCCGTTAAGCATGCTGATATGTCAGCTTTGCTGACCTGACTGGAAGCAGCCATTGTGTCATATGTCGAAGATTCTAATCTACAACAAATGATAGATTCATGTGTATTTTTGACCAAACTTATCGCTTGCGAGGTGCAGCGAGCTGCCTTTGCTGAGCGAGCCCCCATCCAACAGCTTTTTTTCTAGGCCACGCCACTGCTGCCATGTCATCAGCATGGGTAGTAAACTTGCACAAAATCCGTTCGAATGAAATCCATTTGTTGCATTGTGTGTGTTTATCTTCAGTTGAGACAGCATGAAAGGGCTCCAGTCGCTGCTGACGGCAGCGTTCATGACGCTGCTCGTAGCTCGCCCCGCACTGTCAAAGCAAACTCTCAAAATCGGCTTGCTCGTTCCTTCATCGGGCGAAGACTGCGCTGTAGGTCTACAACATTGGTATATGGCCCAGTATGCTACACAATATGTTCAGAATACGTCATGGTGGCCGAGTGACGATTTGAGTGTAAGTGTTTTTTTGCCATTTCCTGGAAATCCTACGAGCTGCTAATTTTGCCGGTCTGTCTGACTATACACGCCTGCAAAATACCATCTCTTATTGCACAGCTTGAAACTGTGTGGCTTGAATCTTCCAATGCATACGCTTCATGGCGCAGTGCAGAGGCATTTGTAGATTCCAACCCTTGCAGCGGGACCAACTGCTCCGCAGCACACGTTGCTATGATCGGTCCCAGCAGCACTGAGGCCTCAGAGCATGTGCAGTACTTCGCCCTCGAAAACACAACACCACTTGTGTCCTTTCGTGCCACTGCATCGTATTTATCGCTGGGTGTCGGGGGAATTCCAGTGGCCGACGGAGGCACCAATGACCCCTATTTCACGCGCGTGTGCCCCACAGACGGCGCCATGTCTGCAGCCCTGTACGCCGCAGTGGACGAATTCGGCTGGGACCAAGTTGCAGTAGTGTACGAAGCCACTGAGTACGGCCGCTTATTCCTGCAATCCTTTTCCCAACGCCTGGAGGAGGCCTCGCGCCCCATCAAAGTCACCGCGGAGGCAGCGTTCCAGCCCTTCAACGACAAATCTGCACAGGATGCCCTGCGCTCCGTGCGCACTACCTCTGCAAGGGTGATTATACTGATCGCTGACGACGACGCAGCCGCACACCTCCTGCTGGCAGCACACGACGACAGCATGACGGGTGTCGGGTGGACATGGCTGGGGGGGGAGTGGGTGCAGCAGCACACCTGGCTCAGCCCCGTGGCCGAAAACCCCACAGACCCAGCTGCACAGGCCCGCAGTGCGAAGGTGTTCAAGGCCATGGTGGGGGCCATTGGGGTGGTCCCGGAGACCGGCGCCCTGCACAAAATCGACGGCGGCCGCTTCGCAAGTATCTCAAAGGCAGATATTGAGCCGCACCTGCGACAGGGTGGGGCTTCTTCAGCGCCAGCGGGGCCCCCAGGCTTCTTGCCTCCCACCACGCAAGACTGCCCCGCGCTGAACTTTGCCCCTTTCTCTACAGGCGTGCAGCCCGACGAGTACATGTCCTTTCTGTTTGACTCTGTGTGGTTTATCGCGCAGGCGGCAGCTACCGCTAGCGGCGGCTGCTCATCGACCCCAGGCACAGGCATCGGTATTGGCCTGTGTCGCCGGTACATGGTGACTCCGGGGGGGCTGGGGGAGGAGATGCTGTTAGGGACCCCCCTTGCATCCCCCATGACCGGCAGCAGCATCCAGCTCACCACACAGCGGGACAGGTACAATATCGGCCTGCGCATGGTGAATGTACGCTCCAACGGTGCATTGGCTCGCGTGGGCACGTGGACTGTGGCGCACAGTGATGGCGCCGTTGTGTCCTCTGAGCAGCTGCACCATGGCTCATGGACCAACATCAACCGCGGAAGCATCGTTTGGCCTGGGGGGCGACGCACTGTGCCCACTGACCGCGTCGTGCTGCCCATCACCACAGATGCTCTAGTGTTCATGATGGTGATCCTGGGGGTGGTCATCAGCATTGCTGCAGGGGCTGCACTTGAGGCGCGTGGCATCCATTGGCTTCCGGAGTCCGGCATGACTGTGCTGCTGGGTATGCTGCTGGGGGCCATTGTGCTCACAGTCAGCGATGAGGCCCAGGAGCTCGCGCGGTTCGACGCCACGCTGTTCTCACTGGTGTTCCTGCCCATCATCATCTTCGAGAGTGGGTATGCGCTGGACAAGCACCCGTTCTTCACACAGCTAGGTTCCATCCTGTCCTTCGCGTGCGTAGGCACCCTGCTGTCCACATTCACTGTGGGCGGAATCGTGTATTCTCTGGGCCAGCAGGACATCGTCCCGGCATTCTCATTTTCCGAGTCAATGTGCTTTGGAGCGCTTATTTCAGCGGTGGACCCTGTGGCGATCCTTGCCACGTTCACGTCTCTGCGCGTGGACCCCCGCTTGAACGCACTTGTGTACGGTGAAGCCGTCATCAACGATGCCGTCGCAGTGGTGCTGTTCCGCACCTTTGCGGAGTTCCTGGTGGTGGACGCCACCAGTGAGCGCATTGCGGAGGCGTTCGGGCGTTTCTTCGGGATTTTCATCGGCTCAGTTGTGCTGGGGGTGGCGGTGGGGCTTGTCTCCACGGTGCTGTTTCGATACCAGCCCCTGGTGAAGCTGCTACCATCCAAAGAGCCCAACGCTACCAGCCACGGCATCGTGCAGGCTGGCTTGCTGCTCCTCATGTCGTATTTCGCCTTTGCAGCGGCAGAAGCCGCACACCTGTCAGGCATCGTGTCGTCACTGTTTGCTGGTATTTCCATCAACCACTACACGAACAAGGCACTGTCGCCGCATGGACGAGTAACCACTCAAAAAGTGTTCCGGATGCTGGCGTTCGTGGCGGAAACGGTCGTGTTCTTTCAAGTTGGCATGAACGTGATTTTGTACTCAACTGTGTTCAGCTGGGCCCTTGTTGCAGTCACTATTGTTCTATGTGTGCTTGCCCGTGCACTGAACATCTTCCCACTGGCTGCCCTGCTGAACTTGGCCCGCAAGGACAAGATCCCACTCAAGTACCAAGTTGCAATGTGGCACGCCGGCCTCCGCGGGGCCATTGCCTACGCCACCTCCATTGCATTTCCCTCCCAGAACCGGGACTTGGTCATCAGCACCACCAGCATGGTGATCCTGTTCACCATTTTCGCACAGGGCGGCAGCATCACATGGCTCATGGGGAAGCTGGGGGTGGAGACGGGGTTACCCCCCTCAACCCACAAAGCGGAAGTGGCCATCAGCAAGGCCGCCCAAAAGGGCTCCTGCCCCAAGCAGACCATGGCAAACATGGACCGCATGCTGCGCAGTGGGCTGTATCACCCAGACGTGCGCGCCCGGCACAAGGCCACCCGCAGTGGTGTGGTGGAGACAGATGCGGAGGCTGCAAGCATCGCCTCCACGGGTGCCCTGCTCCCAGCCGACCACAGCGAAGCCCCCTCGCGTGTGAACAGCTCTGGGGATGTGGTGGTGCAGGTGGATGCTGGGGAAGGGGACACCGTTCGTTTGACGGACTCCGCCGCTGCTGCTGCCATGGAGCCGTTGACAGCTGCAGAAGTGGGGGGCGATAGTAGCGACGGCGATGAAGCAGACGAGCAGCAAGTGGGTGTTGAGATTGAGATGACGGAGCAATCGCCCAGCAGTGCAACTGATTGAGCGCTGTTGCATAATTGTATGCTAGTTACAATTTGCTTGGCTTGCTTGCCTAGCCCCCCTATCAGCCTGTCCTGTGCGCGTGTCAAGCCTGCTTTGGCGACGCAGCCAGTTTGCATGATCACCAAAACTCACGCGACATCCTGTTGAATTTATGTGTGCCATTGTTGTGGTCCTGGCTCTTGTCAACGTGGTGCTTACTCGCCATGGAGGTAAAAGAGCTGAACTTGTCTGCAGACATGCTGCCTTCAGTGCGCATGAAGCAGGAGCTCGTCAAGAAAAGCGGCTCGTTTCCGTACAGTTGGAGGCAGCGATACTTCGTGCTCTCTGGAAACATGCTTTGTATGTTTGTCAACCAGACTGATCCCCGCCCAAAGAAGGTGGTTTGTGTCGATAACATTACTCTGGAGGTGCGGCGCTCTTTCTAAACGCCAGGCCTTCCGCAAACACCTTGTGTTTGCCCACAGGATGACACATCTCATGCCAAGCAGCCCTATGCCTTGAAATTGACGAGCACAGCAGGAGTGACTCTGCTTATTGCTGCACCTTCAGCGGATGATTTGGTTCGGGTAAGTGCATTGGGGCGAGAGAAGCCGCCTAGACACGCCGAGCTGATTTGACTTTCCATGCAGTGGAAAGCGACAATCAAGCAGGCAAGCTATCAGCGCATGTTTTCGAGGGCTCAATACGCGCTCAAGTTTCTGGACCACTGCTCGACCTTGCTCAGCAGCGACTCGGGGTCGGCAGCTGCATCTGCTTCAGGGGAAGAATCAAAATCGTCCGACACGGATGCACGAAGCGCAGACGGCTCAACGCGAATGATGAACGGGCAGGCCATGATTGATGCGATCGCGGCCCTTCGTGAAGATAACCTGAAACTAAAGCAACAAGTGGCGGTGTTGGAAAAGCAAAGTGGCGCATTTTCTCCAAGCTCGGCCGTGGCACAGGCTTCAAGCGGAGCCTCACCTGCTCTGAACCCAGGCCAGGCAGGGAATGAGGCAGCACTGGCTGCGTTACGAAAGGAACTGGCTAATAAAAACGCGTCTTACGCCCGGCTTGACGCGGAGAAGCGCTCTTTGGAGGGCAGTTTGAAGGCCACAAAGGAGGAATCCAGCAAGCTCTCCTCAGAGCTAGCAGACATGACTGCATCTGCAGCCATCGTTGCGTCTGCCATGGGCGGCGATGGCAACACAGACTTGACTGCTCTGCGGCAGCAGCTGTCTACTGCCAGCAATGCCAGCCGCATTGCCGAGGGCCGCTCCAAGCAGCTTTCCCGTGAGCTGGACGATCACAGGGTGCGTCTGGCGGAGCTGGAGACAGCACTGCTGCAGGCACAACAAGAGGCCGCCCAGGCTAAGGAGGAGGCCACCCGTGCTCGCCTGTCCCCCAATGGCGTCGCGTCACACCCCTCTACCCCCGGGGCTTCCCTGGCAGACCTGTCTGAAGGCAAGAGCGCCTTGGAGGAGGGCAAGGTGGGGGCAGTCACAGGGGACGCCTATGAGCACGAGTGGCTGCCGTTCTACAAGCAGGCCCAGGAGCTGGAGCGCGCAGGGCGCTTCACGGAGGCAGAGTCGCACTACCAGCATGTGCTGGACGTGCGTCGGGAGCGTAGTGGGGAGAGGTCAGTGGCCGCCTCTGCCGCCGCACGCGACCTGGGGCGGGTGCTGGCACTGCAGCAGAACTACGCACGCGCAGAGCAGTACTACGCCGCTGCAGTGGATCTGTGCTCAGATTTGCAGGGGGAGTCTCACCCGAACACAGCTTGCGCCCTGACTGACCTGGCAGCAGTGCAACGAGAACAAGGCAAGCTATCTGACGCAGAGCGCCACGCACGCCGCGCTGTGGAAAGCCTTCGCACAGGCGTAGGCGCCTCCGATGTGTCCACAGGCACTGCCCTGTACAATTTGGCGGGGCTGTGTCGCCGGCAAGGGAAACACGACGCAGCGGAGGAGGCCTACGAGAACGCGCTGAGCATTTTCCAGGAAAAGCTCGGGGACGCACAGGGAGAGACTGCAGACACCATGTACCAGCTGGGGTGCCTGTACCGCAAGAAGAGCGACTGCTTGCGAGCAAGCTCCTACTTCGGCAATGCCGCCACTGCATACAGCAACACATATGGACCGGCAGACAGGCGTGTGGCAGAGGCCACCAGACGGCAGCGTGCCATGCTGGACAAGCTGGTGAGTGCCACGGAGTGATGTGGCATGCACGCATTTGGGTCATGTGTGGTTGTTAATTGTATTCAAGTTGCGCCCGTGCGCTTGTCACCACGCTGCAGCCCCGATGAGGCCCACGCCGGCATCAGCCGAAACAGCCGGCACAAACGCTGCACCCTTGCTCTGCTTGGGCTTCTTGTCCTTTTTGTGCCTGCGGGCGTTCTTGGCTGCTTCGTCTGTGACCTCCAGGGCCCCAGACAGGCCTGGCATGTGGCTCGCGGCGGCGGCAGCGGCGGCGGCGTCTGCTGCGGGAGGGGCAACGGCCTCGCTGGCTGGCTCTGCAGCCAAGGGCGCCTCCCCAGGATCCTCAGCAAACATGTGGATGTCAGTGACCACTGCCTTGGCCTTCTTTTCTTTCTTCTCTTTCTTCTCTTTCTTCTCGTGCTTCTCGTGCTTCTCTTGCTTTTCCTTCTTCTGCTTTCGGGTAAGTTTGTTGGGATTGGAGCCCCCCCCCCCAGCGGCAGCTGCGCCTGGGTGCTGCCCAGGCAGCACATGTACCTGCTCTACAGGTGCGTCATCTTCGTCGTCTGCGCCTGCGGCAGCGTCGCGTCTGGCTCGCTTTCCTCCCCGCTGGGCCAAGACAGTCTCGTCCACCTGCAGGCCCTGTCTGCGCCGCTTGTGGGCGACAGCGGCAGAAGGGGCAGCCTGGCCTCGCTTTCCACGCGCGTTGCCCACCAAGCGATTCCCGTCCAGAATCGTCACGTGGGGCAAAAGCACGCTGACTTGTGACTGGTAGCGCGCCTGCATGACAGGGTCCGCCGTGGCAGCCTCGGCTGCGTCGCCCGCACGAGCACCCGACAGCGGATTTCCTCTGAATGCGACGTTGCTGAGTCGCTCGCATTTGCTCAGGTGCGCCATGTCATCGAATGAAGCCAGCTTGTTGTTGCTCAAATCCAGAAGGCGCAGCTTCGTGAGCCTAGACACTTTTGAAGGGATGTCTGCGATAGCATTGCCTGCCAGACGCAGCTCGATGAGGCCTTCACACATCCACACAGACGGGAATTTCGACAATTGGTTGCCACTGAGGCTGAGTTTTGCCAACTGGGGTAGCTGCCCGAGCAGCGACTTCGGCATTCGGTCGATTCGGTTGTGCGAAAGTACGAGTGTGTTGAGGGAAGTCAAGTGGCCGATATGCGTGACTTCTTGCAATTTGTTATTATTCAATACCAAGGCTGCAAGCTTTTTGCACTTCTGCATGGCGGATGCTGGTAAGCCTGCAGTCAAAATGTGTGAGGGCGTCGTCAGGAAAGCTCTTGACATGGGGAACGCACTTGAAATGTTATTGTTGCCCAAGTTTGCCACTGTAAGCTCCTCCAGGCTGCCCAAATCAGTTACAGACAATGCAATGTTTTCGAGGTTGCACCCAATCGCCTTCAGGAATGTCAGCTGGGCGGGCAAGGTCTCGCTTGGTACCCTTTCCAGAGGCACTTCTGAAATGTCAAGTTTTCGCAGCTCGGGCAAAGCATCAGCCAATTCGCCCAAATCGCGGAAATCGCCTCGGACTTTCAGTGTTTTCTTAGGGTCGGGTGGAACACCCAGGCCTTGATCTGTAGCCAGCTGCAGGGCAAGCTCTTTGCTAAGCACCATCGCAGCCATATCGTCAATTTCCGCAAGGGTCGAAGAAATTTCGCTGGTAGACAGTGTTCGCATGAACTGCAGTGCTCGCTCAAAGATGTATTGACCCGCAGCACACACACACAAAGCTGAAATTGCACACCTGTTCGGCGCAGCAGCCACAGGGCTGCCGAATTTGAAAGCCGTGTTCAGGGGGGCAAACGTCGGCAAACTTAGTCAAAGTTCATGAGGTCCTCCATCTTGCCAGACTCCAGCGTCTGGCTGGCGTCCATGACTGCCTTCATCACCCGCTCGTTGCTGCTGTACGCCAGCATGTTTGCCTGCATTTCCTCGGCATCCACGCCAATGCGCTGCATAGCCATCATGGCAACCTGGGGCAGCATCTGCATCATCATCTGCTGGAACGCTTGCTTGGCCTGTTCCGCGGGCATGTTCATGCTCAACAGCTCCTGCTTGCGCTCCAGGAGGATGTCCAGGGTGGCATCTGCGTTCTCCTTCACGCGCTGCACCATGGTCTCCTCGTCCCACGTGGCCTCGGGCTTTGTTCCCCCCATCATGGCCAGCTGGGTGATCTCCTGGATCTCAGTCACCAGGGGCACCACAGCGGGGTCGGTCTCGTACACCGCCTGGGCAGACTCGATGTCCGCCTTGCTGACGCCGAATTTGGTGCCGATATGCTGGTCCAGTGACTCAATGCGCATCTGGACGAACATAGGGGCCATGCTCTGCTGCAGCTGCCCAGAAGCAACCTGCTCCTTGATGTCGTCGCACAGGCCCTGCGCGGCGTCCTTGACTGCCTTGACAATCTCCAGCATCTTAGTCTTGGAGATCTTGGGGTGGGCGTTCTCATCCACCACAGCAGCGTCGATGGCGGCGGGCACGACAGCTGACTCTGCGGGGGCGCCAGCTGCAGCGGCAGGCGCCTCAGCAGCAACAGCAGGGGCCTTAGTTGTGTCATTCACAGGGACGGCCTCCTTGGCTGCCTCAACCTCTGCGGCTTGTTCGGTGATTTGAGCAGAGGGGGCAGCTTCGGTGGATGAGGCTGACGCAATTTCCGCAGTGGGCTTGGACTCTGCCGGCTGTGCAGCAACCACAGGGGCCGAAGCAGCAGCAACTGATGCCTTCACAGGAGCCTGTAGATATAAATGGACGTGAGCGGAAGCGAATGTGGATGTTGTGATCACTGGGACTCAGCTCGCAGCTGGCAGCGTTGCACTTGTTCCGCAGCTCGTGATACGCACCAGAGAAGCGGACTCGACTTCGACGTGCTCTTCCTCGCCAGAAGACTTCAAAAAGTAGTAAGCTGCAGCTCCAACTGCAACGGCGCCGACGCCCACAATGACGGCCGTGCGCAGTGTGTTGCTGCTCTTCTTGTTGTCAGACATTTTTCCCAGAGAAGCAAAAGCAATAGATAGTTACTACCGACGGAGTGAACCTCAGAACAGTACACGCAGCCAGAGAACTGTTTCAAGAAATAAACCAAAAGTATAACTACAGTCTGAGCTGGCCACAAGCCTGCACTTGACACTTGTCCAAGCTGCGAAGGCCCCTACACATCACCCGCGACATACGACAGCCGGCTAATGCCGCCGCATCGCACTGTTGCTTCGTGATTTGACGAGCAGCACAACTCAATGCTCGAGCGGATTATTATTTGATCTTTTTTTGCAGCAAAGTTGCTGTCCTCCTTGCCTCACGGTTTGCTTGGCGCGTATTTCTCTCGTGTGATTGCGTTTCACTGACGCTTGGGGCGAAACGCTAGTACAGCGAGGACACAATTCAGGCAAGACACCAGCAATGCACTCAAGGAACGCCATCAAGGAGGCTTTGGCAATGGCCAAGGCTGCACGTGCACCTATGCCGAGCAGGGCTCAATTCAGCACCGCTCTTCGCGCAGCTGCTTCCATAGGAGCACATTCCTCGGCCAGCACTGTGCAAAGCAAGGCATATGCACCACTGGTGCGCGCCGTGCTGCCTATCCTACGCAGACAGCTCCCAATCGTTGGTTTGACCAGCAGCAGTGCTCGTGATGCCGCTTTTGCTTCGCGTTGGGTTCGCTCCATCAGCAGCACCGCCAGCTCAGCATGGGGAAACGCTGGCAGCACCTCTTACGAAACGTCACGAGCGCCCACTTCTGACGCCCTTTCATCAGCTGAAGACCGCGCCAACACATACCCGCATCATGCATCGTACCAAGCTGCCTATTTGCAGCTGTTGAATCGTGCAGGCATGCATGACGAGGTGTTACGGCGGGCGCAGTCAGGTGCTTTTGCATCTGATAGTGACGTCATGGCAGAGGTGGGTGCAGCGCAGTCAGCTGTGGGCATGCAGCGGCATGGCAGCTACAATCAGTCATACTCTGCACCCCCACCCCCACCGTCTTACTCTGGTGCCGGATACTCACAGCCGCAGGGGGCAGCCAACCACGCCGCGGGGGGAGGCTTCTCGCGCCAGTCAAACTCCAGCTACGACGATGACAGCAGTGGTGGTGGTGGCAACAGGCGCTACTTGGGCTCCCAGACGGCTCCCATTTCCGTACAGCTGGTGCCAGCCAAGATTGGTGCCCGTGACGTGCTTGCCTTTGTGCTGCGTTTTGTGGCCATGGGCCTTGTGCTCACCTTGGCATGGCGCCTCATGTCACAGTCCAGCGGGGACGACGGCGGCATCATGAGCGCCTTCGGGGGCAGCCGCACCAAGTCTGTGGACGAGGAGGGCGCCGTGCCTGACGTGAAGTTCGATGATGTGAAGGGAGTCGACGACGCCAAGAAGGAGCTGCTGGACGTGGTGGAGTTCCTGAGGAACCCTGAGCGCTTCCAGAAGCTGGGCGCGCGCGTGCCCAAAGGTGTGCTGCTCACAGGCCCCCCAGGGACAGGGAAAACCTTGCTGGCGCGGGCAGTGGCGGGTGAGTCCGGCGTGAAGTTTTTCAACAAGAGCGCCGCGGAGTTCGAGGAGGTGTTTGTGGGCCTGGGCGCCAAGCGGGTGCGAGAGCTATTTGAAACCGCCAAGGCCAACGCGCCTGCCATCATCTTCATCGATGAAATTGACGCCGTGGGCGGCAAGCGACGAGCGTCCCCTGGGGGGCGCCCTGGCTCTGAGCGCCAGACACTGAACCAGCTGCTGGCTGCCATGGACGGCTTTGACAAGAACGACAACGTCATTGTGATTGCAGCCACCAATGACCCGGACAGTCTTGACTCAGCCCTGCGTCGCCCTGGGCGGTTTGACAGCACGGTGCAGGTGAGCCCTCCTGACATGGCTGGGCGCGTGGAGACCTTCCAGCTGTACATGAAGAAGATCACCATGGCTGCAGGAGTTGACCCCATGATCCTGGCCAAGGCCACCCCTGGCTTCACTGGTGCGCAGATTGAGGCCATTGTGAACTCGGCCGCCATCATGGCTGCCTCCCGTGGCGCCGCTGCTGTGGACATGTTCGACATGGAGGAGGCCATGGACAAGCAGTGGATGGGCCCAGCGCACCGCAGCCGCAAGAAGACAGAGGAGATGATGCGCCTGACAGCCTTCCACGAGGCAGGACACACGCTGGCAGCGCTGTACACAAACGGCGCCAAGGAGCTGCACAAGGTGACGGTGCTGGGCCGGGGGAACGCAGGGGGGGTGACGCATTTCTTCGCTGACGACTCTGCGCCAGCCAACCGCACCAAGCTCATGGCAGACCTGGATGTGGCGTTCGGAGGCCTGGTGGCAGAGGAGCTGTGCAATGGTTACGAAAACGTGACCACTGGGCCCTTCAGTGACTTGCAGCAGGCCACCGACGTGGCGCGGCGGTACGTGAAGTACTTCGGCATGTCCAAGGTGGGCTTCAGCCAGTACAGCCAGGACCACGAGGGCAGTGAGGCGTACAAGCAGCTTGTGGACGAGGAAGTGGAGGCTCTGCTGCAGGCCAGCTACAAGCGCTGCAAGGCGCTGCTGCAGAGCCGCTGGCATGAAGTAGCCCGCTTGGCCGACACGCTTGTGGAGCGCGAGACGCTCACAGCCGACGAGGTGAAAGTGGTGGTCAAGGGGGGCAAGCTGCAGCCCCTGGAGGAGGTGTTGGCCCAGCGGGAGGCCGCCAGGGGACAAGACAAGCAAGAAGGTGCCGTGAGTGTGCCCAAGGGCAAGTCTGGTGCCGGCGGCAGCAAGGGCAGCAGTGGTGCCTCCAAGGGCTGGCTTCCCCCCCTGGGGGTGCCCTCCGCCGCATCCATCTTTGGGGGGGGCAAGGCTGATGCGTCAGCAGACGCGGCCCCCAGTGAAGCAGTGTCGTCGACAGACGCTGCCTCCAACAGCAGCACTGCCAAAGGGGGCGATGCTGCCAAGGGTGGCGAGGCGCTGGCTGCATCGGCTGGGGAAGCCGCTGCCAAGCAGGAGGAGGGCGAGAAAAAGAGCTCCAGGGGGCGCTGGGTGTGAGGACGTGCAGGTATGGGATGGTGCCTGTGTGCGTTTGCTGTTCGTTTTGCAAACCTAGTCGTTTTGGGCCCTTTTATTCCAGCATAGACGATGAGTGAGTTTCTATGCTTGTCAAGTCATGGAGCTGACTAGCGGGCGGCCTTGAGAAGGGGGGCGACTTGATGAGCACTGCTCAACTGCTTGGGATTGCGCGTGGAATAGAACAGTCGCATGGGTCAATACTGTTCAAAATATGCGCGGTAGACCTTAGTTTGTAGCTTTGCATGAAGTAGCTCATTTGGGCCAGCTGCGTTAGGTGAGATCGCTACCTATGAAGAGGCTATCATGAGCAGTTCAGCGTTAAATAGCGCCTTAGTGACTTACTCAACAATCGGGGTTTTATTCTGGGCGGCATCAGTTGGATGTGGTGCAGACATTACAGAGTATGTTGCTCAGAGTCTGTCAGACCAGCTTGAACTCATTCAAGTTTTTTCGCAGCGTCTCTTGTGGACTTTGGGCTGGTGCCGCAAGCACTGTTGTGGCACTACTCGATTACCTTTCAAGCAGCCGGCTAACAACATTTCACATACTGCATTCTTTAAGGGGGGTGCCCACGGCAGAGCGCGTTGGTTTGTACCGCAAGTTTTGTGTCTGCCGGCTTGCGCATATTCTCTCGCTTTGCAGCTGCGACACAACAGGTACCTGCAGAGGCTGTTCCAGCCAAGAACGCCGATTTTCATGGAGCTTGTTGGCCTCTTCTGATCACTTCAGGTTTCAGTTGGGTTTCTGCTCTTGCGTGCGTGTTGGATTGGAATGTCTGGTACATTCGGTGGCCAGTGCCCGGGTGGGCAGCGCTGGCTGTTGCGCTGTGCACTGGGGCCATTTTCCAAAGACTATACTAAGCGACCATCCTGCACCTCTCAGCTTATGGCAGCTTCTCGATGCAGGTATTCGAATTGGTGCTTGTCGCTATGCAAGTCTGCACGTCTGGTCTGTGGTTTGGATGGACGACATGTCATCCTCCTCCCATATTCCCTGGCCTACATGACCAAGGAGTGAGTGGCTAGTAGCAGGGACAAGTGCTGGGCAAGTACAGGTTCAGTAAGCCAAAGACTGCTCAATAGGAAGGAGCACGGCATGCCCACACTCGGGCGGAATTTCAGCCTACGAACTAAGGATGCTATGCTTGTGTATGCGTCGACATTTTTCGTGAGCTGTTGCCCTAGGCGGACAGATGGGGTGTTCAGCCAGGCGGCTATCTAACTGCCCAGGTGAGAATGCCTGCACTAGCGTGCTGGAGGTCTACGAGACGAGGCGACGGGCATGTCTCACTACTCACACACTGCATCTGTGGCAGCTGCTGCAGCAAGTGGGGAGCAGCGCCCACGGAGAAAACTTTCTCGCAAGCGACGGTGAGTGTGGACTTGTCTTGTGTGATATGCCGACAGCGTTGTGGAGGAGCTGGTCTCAAACGAGGTGTCCTTGACAATCGCGCGGCACAAAATTTACTGTTTCACTGAAAGCTTCTATATGCGTGTCTACAATTTAATTTGTATAAGCGTGCGTTTGCACCATCCTGTATGGTAGGCCTAGATCACAGCAACAGCAGCCGAAGCCCTCCTGCTGCTCAAAACCATGCGACAGCCCCCCTCTGTGATTCGTTGAGCAAGTTGGAAGTGCCACATTCGTGGTTATTTTGTGAAGATGAAAACAAAACGATATCGGCCTCGAATCTTGTGGCAGTTTTCTTTGGGCGGGGTGCATACAGCACGGTTTGCGCAGGCTGCCTTGACCAGAGCAATTTCTGCGCATCGAGCGGGACGCGTTCAAGCACGTCAATCGAGTCAAGTTGCTGACCAGTGAAGTACCAGCAATCTCAAAAGTATTGAAAATCTACCGATATAATCATTGACTGGTGTTAGTCAAGGCCTGGTGCCTTTGCGGAGCTTCACAAACGGAGGCCACCACGCCGAGGGTTCAAGCTGCACGCGATGGCAGCACAAGCTGGGCAACTTGTTGCTGGTTCATTAGCTGGTAAATGCCTGGCACAACCTCATATAGTTGCATCAATTCTCTCGTATGACCCCTTCCTGGCGATGTGAGTAGTGCGCAGCGGTGCGTCTGCAGTTGGATTCATCTCGTCTGCTCTCATTCACAGTGCTGCAGTCTGCAAGAGCTGGCTGCAGCTATCCAAACGAGTACAACTGCATGCCAGTATCAAGCCAACAGCGCTAGGGGCTCTTTCGGCATCTTTGCGTCTCGCCCCGCCTGAGCTGAAGGCTTCCCTGGCTGAGCATGGGCACAGTGCACACACGTGCGATTTTCCATCGCTGCTCCTTGGGCCGGGGCGCATACAGGAAATGTGGCAGCAGCTACATACTGCTGGCACTGCAGATGGCTCGGCTGGCACGAGGCGGTGGATTGGGCTGGTAGGAATTGAGGCAAGGGGGGTACAGGGGGGGGGCTCGCCTTTCATGGCAGGTGCTGCGTCCAGCGGGGAAGACAAAGCAATACCAGACGCAACAACAATCATGGTCATGTTGACAGAAACACGGTGCGTTGTGCGCATATTGCCTGCAACGAGTGTGTTTTCACCGGCGTGCTTACAGGTGGCGGTCCTCTTGGCAAGCTGGCGGAATTGAGCAACAAATAGCCCTGCTGCAAGGAAGTCTACAGGATCACTTAGATCAGGGCACAGTTGGCAGTATGCTCAGCAGCGCCTCGTCTGTGGATGAGCGCACCGCTCTGAGCGAAACGCTATTGACAGTGGGTGCTCCACTTCTCAGCTGTGGCACAGCATCTACTGTATTCTCAGTCTCGCGTCCTCCTAGTGCTACAGCCAAGTGTGTCCAACTACAGATATGCACTGCTCGTTTGCTCGCGCGGAACTTGCGTGCTTGGGGCGCCTGCAACAATCTCTTCAGTTCCAACTGGTCCATTCTCGGGTTCAAAGTTGTGTCCAGTGCTCAATGAAAGACATTTGGAAGCAGTGAAAATCGCTTTTTATAAATCTGCAAAGAAATGTACCAGTCATTCAGGACTTTCATCCAATGGGAGATGAATGGGAGCCAGACAAAAGCGACTGAGCAATGCAGACCGAAATCTACACCACCGTGACATTTGCCCAGGGTTTGACGCTGAAAAACAGGCATGGGAAGAAGCCTGACCAGAAACACGGCCTGGGGTATTAACATATGCTGCCGGTACAACTTACATTCGTGCACAGTGCTTGGGATTGACGTAGACATTGTGCTGACAGGGACTCCAATTCAAGTTCCGCAAAAGCTCAGATCAGAGAAAAGGTCCTTACCTTTTGCAAGTTTGTGGCATCAAGTAAGTTGTTCTTCGTATTGAACATCATTTCAATACATGTGTCAACAATTAGATTTCTTGAAAGTGCCACGGCTTAGAGATCGGCCACGCACCACGGCATGTGCTGCAAGATTTGAGGCTGGCAGCCCCCCTCTCGTCGCTTTGCTTCTGTCGAGGGCTGGCACCAACTGTCACGATTCAGCGATTCCATTGTGACAAAAGCGTGTGTCAACTTGAACCAAGCATGTCCATCACAGTTTCCAGGCTTTGGTTCTAGCTTGGACTATGTACACAGCTGGTACAAAGTGCCAAATCCTCTGCGGTAATTGGCTAGGCTGGGAAGCTTGTCCCCAGAGACTGACCGGAATGGTTCCAACCAGCATCCAAGCATGCATGTGTATCATATTGGCTTGTTCAGTGTATCTGGCTTGGCGGTTGGTTCCTGTGGATGTGCAGGTCGTGCTGCTTGTGCTGTGCTGCAGTGCAGCTGTTGCAGCCCGCTCCACAGTGTCCGAGGTGCGCAACAATGGGCTTCTGTGTTATTGTCCAGAGTGGATTTCCGACATGCTGCTTCGGCAATCGTTGCTTCATTTCCTGAGTGATGCTAAGCTGCTGAAGGAATTGAGAAAGTACGCACCTCTGTTTCTGGGCCTTTCTCCAAATGAACTGCGGCTCTACCTGGCAGGCGCCCCTGTTGAATTCCGCGATAACCTCACGAGGCCTGGCATGCTGCACTTGTTCCCCATAGCTTGGCAGCAGTGGCTGCATCCTGCCAGTGCACGAGAAGCGGCATTGGAAGCTGAGGCAGCCGCCTCCGCCTTGGTGCCCCCCGCACCCTCCTCGCCGCCCAAGCCAGCGGCAGCGGGCATTGCTGGGCTCTTGGCGTCCATGTTCTCCCCACGGACCGCGGTGCAGGAGCAGCCAGCTGTGGGTGCTTTTCAAGCCCTGCCTACAGATGCCCTGCAGGGGGGGGGTGAAGTTGCAGCTGAGGCAGACTCCGTGGGTACCCCCGGTGCAGCGTTCGACCAAGTCATGTCACGCATCCTTGCCATGCGGGCCATGAGTGGCGTCACTGATGCCCTCAGCACTGTGGATCGCCTGCGGCCGGCACTGCTAGCCACTGCAGCGGGTGGCACGGCACTGCTGCTTCTACGGTTTGCTCTTCACAGGCGCAGTCGCTCCGCCTTCCTGCGCTCCACAGTGGCAATCGCCACAGGCGGCGCCACAGTGTCTGTGACACTCATCTGGGCACTACTGGCGCTGCACTCGTGGGCCAGGCGGCGTGCTGCGTCCGCCAAGCAGCAGCTGCATGCCAGCGCCGGCCTGCCGCCAGACTCGCCTATTGCAACGCAACCACGGGTGGCGCAGACCCAGCCAGCAGCCGCAAACCGCCAAGAGCCGGCACCGGCTGCTGCGCCTGCATCCGCCTATGCATCTACCCGTCCAGCTGGGGGGGGGGTGCGACGGCAGCTGCGCTTTGAGTAGTAACTAGGGGCCCCTACACCACCTGAGCCCATAATGAATCAATAAATCAAATGTGCATTCACAACATGTGCTATGCATGTCTACAGCTTGGCGGCTGCGCCAAAGTCTGCCCCGTCAAGCAGCGGCGCGATGATGTCTTTGAAGTACGGGGCGTTGGGTCCACCTTCAGTGTTTCTGCAGCCTGGCGCCGCAAGCACTGCCTGCATGTACGAGGGGTACACATTTCCATCTGCGCGGCCGATGGGGGCGCCCACCAAGAAATCGCTGAAGTGGAACACGTCAACAAGCGGCACGGCATGCTGCCTCACCTGCGCACACAGCTGCATCACTTGAGCCTGCACCCAGGCAGTTTGGCTGGCCCCGAGGCCGCCGTGCTGCAGAAAGAACGCCGCGCTGTCCTGGATGTGGTGTAGAACAAACAGGGACCGCAGGGCTTGCAGAGCTGGGACGGACCCTGCTGCGTGGGGGTCTGAGGCTGCACGAGCCACGGCAGCCTCAAACCAACAGGCCATGTTGAAGTACACGTGTGCTTTGCTTGCACTGAGCAACAGCGGAGCTGCTGAGTTCCACGCAGCTTTGCTGCCCGTTGTACCAGTCTCGCCTGCCACTGGTGCACCTGCAGCTGCAGTAATGGCTTGTTCGCCCACTGTGCTGGCCACTGTTGAGCTGGCAGGCTCGCCTGATAAATCCCCTGCAGCAATAGCAGACGCAGCCAGTCGCACAGCAGTGCTGGCGTGCCAACGCATGGCAGCATACTGTGTGTCCCACTGCAGCAATTGCTTGGCGCTTGCAACGGTGGGGGCGGCGGGCTGATTGCCTGCCAGGTACGTCACACTTCCGGACAGCTGCGCACCAGACTGGGCATCTCGAAGGCTGCTCACCAGCTTTCGAGCAGTTTGCAGTGCCATCACTGTGTTGGCGCCTTCCCAAGTAAGCTGAACAGCGAAGTCGTCGTACATTGTTCCGAGCTTGTTGTACGTGGAATAGCCGTGGCCCCCGCAGCACTGGCGGCATAAATCAATGCCTTCAAGCGTTTTCCATGTACAAAAGGCTTTCAGTCCTGCACTCGTGGCATGCACATCGCCCAGCAAGGGCCCTGCAGTGCTCGGGTCTGCGTCGCTCAGCTCATCCACCAACCGGTACATAGCTGTTGCCGTGAACTGAAACGCATATGCATGCGCTAGCAGCGGCATCAGAATGTGTTGGTGACTGCTATAGTCAAGCAATTGGGGCTCCAAGTGTGGCTTTGTGTGAAGTGGCACGAGTGCTTTGCCAGCTTCTGTGTCGGCAGTGATGGTTTCCCCTTGTCGTCGGACTGCTCCGTATCGCACAGCAATAGTCAGCGCCATTTGCAGAAAATCAGCACTATCCTGCACCATACTTGCGCGGCCACCAATAAGAGCTCCATATGCCATCTGCTTTGTGGACTTTAGCTTGCGCTGAAACTTCCCTTGTTTGCACACTGTGGCGTGCTTCATGAGCATGTTTCGGCGGGGAATGCGGTATTTGTTGAATTGCACCCAGCCATTGTCGATGCCGTGGCGCCCCATCTTGGCACCGCAATCACCCACGGTGAGGCCCGGGAAAGTGATTCCAGTGCTGCGGTCGCGAATCGGAACGAAGAATACTTGGACGCCGTGATCCACTCCGTCGGCTGTGATGCAGCGAGCATACAGTGTGCAGTGGGTGGCAGTGTGCGCGAGGCCTCCAATCCACCACTTGGTTGCAGTGAGTGATGGCGTGACAATCTCCCACTCCCCATTGCCGTCTGCGCCAGCTCCTGGGATGAAGGTCGCTTGGGTTTCAATGCCCCGCACATGGGAGCCGTGGCCGATTTCAGTCATGCCAAAGCAGCCAAAAATTTGCAAACCCATGGCTAGTGGAGCCCACTCTGCCATTTGCTCTGAGTCAGCGTTTCCCTGCAGGGCACCAAAGAACAGCCCAAAGTGCACACCCTGTCGAGTCAGCCAGGATGGGTCGTACAGGCAATACAAGCGGACGCGCATCATGCGCTCCGCGTGGGAGTAATCCTGTGCAAAAATTCGATGAGAAAGTACAACAGGTCTACACTGGTGCGTTTGTCCAGCTGTGCACTCACATTGGCAAGAGTGGTGCGAAACCAAGCCCGGATCCGTTGCATGGTGACGACCCGATTGTCCTCGCGTGTACGATCCTCCAAATTCGTGAACTCAGAGCTTGCAAACTCGGGCGTGCTTTCCAGATCTTTCATAATATTTGTGCGAGCCTCGAGCACAGCTTTTCCGCCATGAAAGAATTGCTGGAGTGCTGTCACTGAGAAGCTTGCTGCGGGACAGAAGATGCAGTGCACTTCAGTTGGCTATTGAGCGGCTAATGCCGATGACACTCACCTCGAGAGCGTTCCGCTTGTATATCTTCCATGCTTTGTGTGCTGACATTCATTTTGATGCCTGGCATGTCTGTTTGGTCGGCTGCAGCCATACTACTGCTTGGTTGGCGTGTTGGCATCACGACAAATCCCAAGGCAACGAAACGAGGCTACGTCTGCTGCTATTTGGAAGTATAGCGCACAGCTACGATTGATGTTTATCTGATAGCAGGCTGCTAGGGCAGATTGAAAAGAATTCAGAATTGCCGACCAAGCTGCGATGTCAGCGGCAGCTGTATAGGCTGCACCAGGTGGAGCCATTTAGGGGGGGTCAAGTACCTCACCGAACCCCCATGGCACAGCACAGCAACA
>Ga0307982_1000874_pt1 | contig 24162 bp, 14 predicted proteins | sample OrgLakmetagen989_FD_201847 | JGI IMG/M metagenome (GOLD analysis project Ga0307982, IMG submission 201847) | Saline water microbial communities from Organic Lake, Antarctica - #989 | ecosystem: Environmental > Aquatic > Non-marine Saline and Alkaline > Saline | place: Antarctica: Organic Lake...
CGGCGACGAGGATGCCGGCGTGGAGCAGTACGAGGGCGGCGACGAGGATGCCGGCGTGGAGCAGTACGAGGGCGGCGACGAGGATGCCGGTGTGGAGCAGTACGAGGGCGGCGACGAGGATGCCGGCGCTAGAACCATGCTTTCCTACGAGCAGGCTCTGGAAGAGCTCAGCGACGATGATGCAGGCGTGGACAGCGACGGGGACCTAGCGGGGCTGGCTGGCGAGCAGGCCTCCCTGGACGTCAGTGCCATACTCGCCCCTGCCCCGTCTGCGCAGCAGCATGTTGTTGCACAGTTCCCCTCTACTGCTGCATCCGTGCACTCCTCGCAGGTGGCTGAGGATGAGTCCCCCCTGGCGTCAGCAGCAGCCAGCTCACCCCGTGCAAGCACTCGTGGGGGGGCATGGCACGCGTCAGTGCTGGCAGAGAGCGGCAGCCAGGCTACTCACATAGAAGGCAGCAGTGCCGGCTCCCCCGAGCGCAGCTTCTTGTCTGTGACGCCGGGGCCGCATGGGCTACGCAGCGCTGGGGGCTCGGCCCGCCGCCGCAGTGGTGTGCGTCAGCGCTACCGCCCCAGTCGTGGGGAGAGCAGTCTCTTGTCGGCATCTGCCATCACCAGCATCACCGCGCCATCTGCCAGGCCAGACGTCCCAGAGCGCAGTGCAGGTGGCCGCTCCCGACTGCTGGAGTCCAGCAGCGTGGGCAGTCGGGTGCAGCTGCTTGCGGGGGCAGGAACTGCTGGGGCTGCCTCGCGGGATGTGGTTGATGCAGATGCCGCTGTTGCGGAGCGCATCAAGGGGGTGTTGAACGACATGGCGCAGCCTCATGTGGTGCCCAACACCTCCAGCCTTGCCGCAGCCAAGCTCAACCTCACCGGCCAAGCCAGCGAGGAGGAGGAGGAGCAGGAGCGGGAGGAGAAGGAGGGTGCCGATACGCAACTGGGCAGCCAAGAGGAGGAGGACACGGTCATTGGACAGCAGGAGGTCAAGGCTGCTCAGGCGGCTGGCGGCCTGCTGCAGCCGAAACAAGGCGGGGAGGCGGAGGGCGACGCCAGCTCCCCGCAGGTCGACGCCGCCTCCAAGCGCCGTGTCACCTTCGCAGCAGAGGATCAGGTGCGACTGTTGTCGCCGAAGAAGCCTGCCACGCCTCCTGCCAGTGACAGCACCTCGGACACGCCGTCGCCGGTGGCGTCACTGCTGTTGGCATCACCTGCCGCTGCAGCCACTGCCCACGCCGGCAACACGCCCTTCAAGCCGGCCGCTGCACCGTCACTGCTTGCCAATGTAGGCCACACGCCCTTCAAGCCGGCCGCTGCACCGTCACTGCTTGCCAATGTAGGCCACACTCCCTTCAAGCCGGCCACTGCACCGTCACTACTGGCCAATGCAGGCCACACGCCCATGCCATCTGCTGCTGCACGGGCCGCTGCCCTGACACAGTCACCTACAACGCCCGACACAGACATCACCACTGTGTCTGCTGTGCAGAACACTGCGTTCGCATTTTCGTCCCCTACAGCCAGCGCTGCGGCGCCGTCTGGCTCAGAGCCAAAGCGGTACCTCTTCTCGCCAGCCACCGCCAAGCAGCCTGCATCCGCCGTGGACCAGGGTGCAGCGATTTCTATGCCAGTCAATGGTGCTGGTGACACTGCGTACTGCTTCTCGGTTGGCAGCGCAGGAAGTCCGCTTGCGCCTGCTGCGGCAGCCTTCACCTTCTCGCCAGCTGCCGTCACTGGGCTCGGAGCCCTGACTAGAGTGGACACGCCGGGCGCACCAGGCGGAGAGGCACCAGCCCTGCCCTCAACTGCTGGCGGCGCAGGTGGTGCAGCCAGCTTCTTGCTGGGGCTGCCAACACCCAGCAGGGCCAGCGCGTCCGACACCCGAGGGGACCCTTCCGCTGGGGCATCCCCCGCACTGGCAACTGCCCTATTCGGAGCGCAATCGCTCAGTGCCAGCAAAACGGCCTCTCCTGCAGCACACGATGGTGTCTCATCACTAGGCAGCTTGTTTGGTGGCATGGGCGGCACCAGCGCGGGTGCTCCTGCCCCTGCAGCATCCGCTGGTGGCTTGTTTGGTGGCATGGGCGGCACCAGCGCGGGTGCTCCTGCCCCTGCAGCATCCGCTGGTGGCTTGTTTGGTGGCATGGGCGGCACCAGCGCGGGTGCTCCTGCCCCTGCGGCATCCGCTGGTGGCTTGTTTGGTGGCATGGGCGGCACCAGCGCGGGTGCTCCTGCCCCTGCAGCATCCGCTGGTGGCTTGTTTGGGCAAGTCTCATCCTGGGGCAAGGACGCCCGCCCTCCAGCCAAAAGTACTGACTTGGGTCCACTGGGCGGGAAGACATCCCCACAGCACCCCAATAAACGCACTTTAAACAATTTGACATTGTGAAGTACTGAAATTTATTCATTTTCAACATCATTCTGACCGGATGCCAAAATTGACAAAGCACATTAAAGGGCTGGAAATTTCGAAAGCCGTGTATGGTGTCCAGAGAGCTGGGGTGAACAAACCGAATCTAATGGGAGAAACCCGCAAACAATAAATTGGACATGAGCTGGAGCACCAAGTCTCAAGGCTTTCTGTTGCGGGCAGTGCTCTTAAGCCGAATTTCGATTTCGTTTCACTCGCGTTTCATCCTGTAAATAACTCCAACCAGCATGGCTGAATTCAAGAAGGTTGTGCAGTCAGCTGAAGTCAAGGTGAGATTAGTAGTAATGTTTGTCGATTGGGAGTTGTTTTGCTCCCAACTACTCGCTCAGTGTTTGAACCATCAAAGAAACGATTGCGCGATGCCCGTTGCAGGTTGTTGACATGAACCCGGAGGTCACTCACGATGTTGTCGACATGATCACACAGGGAGTTGAAAAATTTGGCAAATCGCAGGATTTTGAGGTATGTTGATTTGGGCTGTCAAGGGCTGGCATGTGAGCAAGGCTTGTTGCTGCAGAAAATGTCTCAGTACATCAAAGAGAGTTGCGACAAAAAGTTTGGGCCAAGCTGGCACTGCTGCATCGGAGAGGGCTTTTCGTACGACGTGACGAGCCACCAAAAGCATTGCCTCTATATGATGTATGCTGGGTATCTGGGTGTGGTGGTGTGGAAGTGCTGATGCCCGGGCACCAATGACGCTTGGCGTGAGGCCTCTGGACCCTCACAGTGGTGGCAGCATGCCCATGCACTGCAGCACAGCAGAACAGTGTGGTTCCGCGGGGTGTTCGTGGCAGGTCATAGCTGTGCCAGGCTACTAGCTAGCCCCTGACGGCATTCCCGTGGACTTTGCCACCCAAGACTGCACAGCTGCAGCCACGCTTGGCACAAGCTCAGCATCCAAATTGGGCACAGCAACAGACAGCAGTAGGGGGGCACCAAATGCGTCGCTGCGTGCAGCGAGGGGATGTAGGACAGGGTAATTCACTGGAGACACTGCTACACTCACCACAGCACTGAAGTCAACATGCGTGCGAGTAAAGCATGCCCATCATCGTCGCGTTTACCTAGAACTGTTTCGCACTCAAATACGGTGGAGCCATCAGGACGCTGGCGCTTGGAGCACAGCATCTGAAGGAAGGCAGCCGGGGTGAGAAGAGTATACTGGCAGCCGAAGCGACAGATGATCTTACCATGGTGCCCATCCTGCAGTTTGTGCTGATGCTGAGAAAGACACGATCAGCATACGAAGTAAGGATGCACTTTAACGTCCCAATTGTGTCAACTTGCTGTGCACAGAGGAAGCAAGTGTGACGGGAAAACTCGCCAGCACGCCCACAGGCTCTGTACCAGCTCGCCTTGCAGTACATTGGTCGGGGTAGAAGCTGCCATGATGGTAACTTTCAATTTAGTTTTATTTGTTCAATTTGCTTCGCTGCCAGCTGGACAAAGGGGTTTGAAGGTGCCCGTTTACCAGGACCAAGCAGCACGGTGCCGAAGTATGTTGGTAGGTGCTTCAGTCACTCCTGCACTTCTCGCACAAAAACCTGCCGAAAGTTTGGCCCTGAGAGTGGATTCATGCAACAAAGATACTTCGTAATACTTGGTGCTTGAGCTGATTGCATACTCAAGGAGAGTTTGATGCGTGACAAGAGGGGGGATGGGGGTGGCATTGGCAGCGCTCGAAACCATCTCGTCGAATTGCAAATGCAGGTGCTGTACCGAAGGCAGCGTGACATCCAACACGTTCACCGCGTTGCGCAGGGCCAGCTGCCCATGTGGCTTCGCTCCATTGTCTCCGGGATCCCTGCTGCTTGCAAAGGAACCGGCACCCATGTTCATCTCAGACTCCTTGCACGCACTGGCAATAGCGCCCGTGTATCGGATTGTATGCTGAAGTGCATGCAGCAGTGTGGCGAGGTCCCTTGTGCATCAAGTCCCCTGCCCATGCAATGCGTATGGCCCTCCTATGGTGATGAAGAGGTGCGCTGGGAAAGTGCGCCCTAAATTTTATTGGCATATCTTCGCAAATCTACTCCTGGTGCTGCACTACCCATGCATAGGCGGCACCAGCCTTCCTTGGCGGGGGTGCTCGTTGGGGGCCCCAGGCCTCAAACCAGGGCCTCGGTTGTCAGTTCTCTCTCGCAAATGACTGCAGGACAGGAGCAAGACCATTCCAGACAAATGAATCAAGCCAATACCTCTAGCAGTGATTTTATAGTTGAACTTTGCTGCAATTTCATTGCTGCCTTGAGCCCTGACAAATCTTGGCAGCAGTTGAGGGCACCGCGCAGAAGCTTCTCTGCTGTCCTGCCCTCAAGCTTGCCCAAGCACTGCCGCCAGGCACCCACCAACCAGTGGTTCCGCAGCCACTTAGCTTGTTTCAGCTGCTAAAAGTGGTTCATAAGCACTGCATTGTTCGCCATGTCAGCTGCAGACCGGGCAAGGCAAAATAGCCTATCGGCCATGAGCCGGCAGGCTGCCGTCAAGCGCAGCTCAGCAGTGGGAATAAGTCGAGCTAATGGCAACACAAGCATCAAAAGAGCTAGTGCAGTGCCCAACAGTGGCAAGCTCAGTGCACGCGATACTGGCAAGGCGCGGCAAATTGTTGAGGATACCCCACCCAGCGCAACCAGTAAGTCGCACAGCGACAAGGCGACCTGTCACCTCCTCCCTGCCGACATTTGTCTTCACACAAACCTCATTTTGAACATACTTAATTTCGCAGGGGCTGCCCTTGTTGCTGCTCGTGATAATAGCTCCGATGAGGCGACGCTTGGAAGCAACGCGCAGCCTGACCAGGTGGCTGCGCTCTTTGTGCTTTTGCTTGGCAACAACAAACTCAAGCGTTTAGACTTGAATCACAATGTAGTCAATGAAGAGTATATGTTCCGTATTTTAGCGTCCTGCTTTGCTTTGAATAAAAGCCTGCAGACTCTTCTGATGGAAGGTGAGAGGCGAGAGTGATGCCGGAGAGTGTGCAGCTCTGCTGCCTTCACAACCAGCCGCAGGGCTTATCAGCAGGCAATATGCACCCAACTCACGTGTAAAACCTAGTCTCAGCACAATGAAACGTTTGATTACAGATTCTCTCATGGGAGCATCTGGCGCAGAGGCCATCGTGACGGGCCTCGGCAGGAACCGGAGCATCATACACCTCAACCTGGCTGGCGCAAACCTGGGCGATGCTGGCATGCAAGTGCTCAGCAAGGCGCTTGGGGATAGCAAGCGCCTGCAGCTGCTCAGTCTGGAGCGCAATGGCATTCGGGATGCAGGCTTGGCTGCCCTGTCGGACACCCTGCGCCGGCAGCAGACACTGCAGGAGCTATACATCGGGGGAAACTCATTCAAGTTTCGTGGCATGTACCAAGACAGCTTCTTGGCCCGCAAGGCTTCCTCTGGTGAGAGCTTCGGCCTCGCCCTGCGCTCCCATCCCACCCTGACAGTGCTGGATTTGTCCTACAACAACAACTCCTTTGCCCAAGACTGCATACACGTGACGGATGCACTCAAGTTCAACCACCGCATCATCTCCGTCGGCCTGTGTGGCGTGCTATTCAGTGATGATGGCCTGCTGAATGTTGCAGAGCTGCTAGTGGCGACGCCCCAGCTGAAGCGCACCCTGGACCTCAGCGAGTCGGGGCTGGAGGGGAACATCATTCCCCTGGTCACTGCACTGCGTATGCTGCCCTGTGAGACGACGCTGATTGGTGTAGACTTCGGGAACGTGTCCATTGTGAACGAAATGGCTGCCCACGTGAAGCTGCTGGCCAAGCTGCTGTCCCGGCCGGGGGAGATCACCATGCCCAACACACGGGAGACAGACATATTTCTGCTGGACGGACGGCAAGTGGTGCTTGAGTGGCAGGGAGGCAAGTTCCACGAGGGCCGTGTGGTGTACGGCAACGGCGACGAGTTGACATTCCACACCATCCGCAACCGGGGCCTGCACGGCGACGGCTCCCCGGACATGCTGCTCATGGGGCAGTTCCTCATGGAGGACGCCGTGCAGACCATCAACATGCCCAAGATTGCTGCAACAGTGAGCTCCGTGGTGAACTTGGTGGACTACGCCTTCGACCTCATCGTGCTGGTGCAGCTGTACAATGCTGCGGCGTCGGGGGAGCAGGAGTACACACTGTTTGTGGCCTCCCTGGCCATCCTGCTGTTCGCGAACCTGTACACCATGTACTCCCTGTGGCAGGACGGGCGGGGGTGGGCGGCGCTGCTGCAGCCCTTCTCCCTCACCATTGTGGTGGACGCGTACAACTTCGTGTGCCTGGGGCGTGTGAATGGCGCCTCCATGCCCCTACGCACCACGCAGCCCATGCAGGGCCTAGCAGCCATCCACCGCCTGAAGCTGACGGAGGCTATGATGGAGGCCACCCCACAGACTCTGCTGCAGTCCTACCAAGCCATCTTGAACTTGGCACCAGATCCCATTCTGTACATCTCCATCGCAATGTCCCTGTCGTCGATCGTGGCTTCCCTTGCACAAAGTGACAAAGCCAAGATGAATGCCTGGCGCAAGTCCTTTGCACAGAAGCAGGTGCGCTACTTCAGCTGGGGTGTGCTGCTGGCGGCCCTCTTCCGCGCCGCAGAAATCGGCTCCAACGTCGTCACAGTGTCGCTGTTTGCGGCATTTTTCAGCAACTCAGACCGTTTTTACGTATTTCTGTTTGCCCTTTTAGGCGCCAAGGTGCTGCTCACACTTGTGTATTGGCGGTTCAACCTGAAGCACTTTGGTGATGCTGCTGTGTCCCTCTTCGTGTTCCCAGGCTCCGACGAGGTGTGTCTGGAGTGGATCAAGGATGTGCAGCGGCTGCCAGTTGCATTCTACACAGCCCTGCAGGTCGTCGCGGACGGCACAGCACTTGCCATGATGGGGCTGCACCCTGAGAGTGACTTCGTGATTGGGCTGGAGGGCGCCGGGGACAACAGGCAGCAGCGCATCAACACATACAATTTCCTCCTCAATATGGCAATTGCCGTGGTGATACTCAAGTATTTGCTGGCAGGGTTGTTGTGCTATATGCACAGCTCGAACCCGGACTTTCTGTACACCGACCGGCGGCACCAGATCTCCTGTGGCAAGATGAAACGCAAGAACTCAGATGCAGGCGACACACTTATCAACGCCAGTGCGAAGCAAAAGCGGTTGAAAGCAGAGGCAGCTCGTGCCAAGAAAGACTCCAGCACAGTGCTGCGTGCCGGCCCCGGGCGCATGTCCATTGAGCCCGTCTGCAACCCCCTGCGGTCGGTGTCGGACCCCATGGACATCCCATCACCCCCTGGAGGGGAGGGGGGGGATGAAGCAGCACTGGGGGGTGGAAATTCGTCAGACAACCCCGCTGCGCTGGGTGCGTACAAAACTGCCAGGGCCCGTCGCATGAGTGGTCGTGTGCTGGCCTCGCAGGCAGGCAAGCCAGGCCCTGGGAACTCTGTGCTGATGGGCTCGGCGGGTGGACATGGTGGTGCAGCGGGGGGTGCAGCGGGAGGCAACACCCCCCCCAGTCCTGGCCCGGAAGCCGGCACTGATTTCGAGTCCTCCACCGGCTGGATGCGGGGGCCGGAGGAGGGCAAAGCGGAGGCAGCGTCCGACGCCGGCAAGGTGACCACCCGCCGGCAGCAACGCACACAGGCATCCACGCCTGCTGCAGCTGTTGCATCTGCCCGCAGCGGAGTGGGGTCTGTGGCTCTGGGCATCGGCAAGAAGGCTGTTGCAGGTAAAGGGGTCAAGGGGGGGCAGCCCTCTGGCAGTTACCGCAGAGCGTCTGTGGCAGTGTCCAGGCAGCAGCAGGCCGCCTCCAGGTTTGCAGCAGAGCGTGCTGAGCGAGCAGTCAAAGAAGTTGTTGCTGATGTGGATGTCGACGAGCTTTGATGTGCGGCTGGTGGGGCTTGCCCTCGCTCCGTGCCTGTCCTGTGTGTTGTTGATTTACCCGTTGCGTTGATGTATTTTCGTGCCAGCCCTGCATATGAAAGCGGTTTTTTACGGGTGCTATCGGTGCATGCAGTAGCATGACTATGCTATGGCAGCACTGTCTCAGCCTCAACGTGCAGAACCCGTCAGACGTGCACGGCTGTCTTGTCAGTCCCCTTGACCTGCCACAGCGCAGGATCGGCCCGGTGAGCACCAGGACAAGCCAGCCGGCCTAATTTCATGAATCAGCCAAGTGACCTTGCATGCATTGCACTCTGTCTTATTCAAGCCTGGGTTTCACATTGCCACCATGCCTTTGTCTGCCTGGTACATGCCCAGTGAGGTGCACGACCAGCGAGCTGCCAACCACTTGGAGCCCAACGAGGCAGTCTCTGAAGAGGAACTGGCCAAGTACGGCGTGCTGTACTGGAAACTGAGCGGCAATGCCGATGACTCTCAGTTGCTCAAGCTCAAAACAGACCGAGGATATGACTACACGGACTGCATCACATGCAGGTGTGTCCGCCCAGGAAATGTTTTTGCGCGTGGCAATCTCTCATGTTTGCTTCTGCAGCCCGGAGAAGCTTCCGGACTATGAGAACAAGATCAAGTCCTTTTTTGAAGAACACATTCATACAGACGAGGAAATCAGGTTAGATCACACACATGCAATGCTAATTTCACGTGCGCATTGTGTTGCATGTGCAGATACATCCAGGATGGCAGCGGATACTTTGACATTCGCGACAAAGGAGATCGGTGGATTCGCATCAAAGTAGAGAAGGGGGATCTTATCATTCTTCCAGAGGGTATCTACCATCGATTCACCCTGGATGAGCATGACTTCATTGTAGCTCAACGCCTCTTCCGTGGAGAACCCATTTGGTGAGTGCCCTGGCGAAAACTGTATTTCAATGCCAGATGCACCAGGTGAAGCTTGCAGGACTCCACACAACCGAGATGTGTCTGAGACTCCGGCCATGCCCTCCCGTGCCAAGTATGAGGCAGACTTCCTAGCCTCCTTGGCTGTGGATGCACCAGCGGCCGCTGCAGTCGCATCTGCATAGCTTGCCCCCCACCTTGATTGCAGTACAATGCACATCACAGCACACTCACTGCACGCCGCCTTCTTGAACTATAGTGTTGATGGCATCTCTCAGCACTTCGTAGTCTTCCATGCAGTTGTAGGGTGCAAAACTCACGCGCAAATACAGCCACCCATTGAGGCACTTGACGGGTACCTCAACGCGGCACTGGAAGTGCAAGTGGTCTTGCAGCATTTTGGCGTGCTCAGAGGAATATGGCCCCACTGGCGCATCCTGCCATGTGTCGCATGCGTCCAATGCTGCAGTGCAGGCTGCGGCGTGGGCCTGCGGCTCCACAGGCACCCCCCCCAGCACCCCTCCAGGGCACTGCAGCAGTACCATGGGGCCGTAGGATGACAGGGGAGCCATGCAGCCGGTGCCCCACGCTTCGCTCAGCAGCAGTACCGCCTGCTCTTTCAAGCTGCTGCAGTGCTGCTGGGCTGCGGCGCCCTGCTGGCCCCACCACTGCAGCAGCGCCGGCACCGCCAGCAGGGCAGCGTAATCCCGGCAGCCGTCCCAGATGAAGCTGCTGTGAAAGCCGTGGTCCCACCCATGGGAAATGATGGGCGCCTGCACAGCCGCCCTGAGGTCCGGGTCGGGCACATGCAGGAAAGCGACGCCCTTGGGGCAGCACAGCCACTTGTGTCCGTTGCTCACGTAGTAATCGGCGCCCAGGCTATCCAGGTCAAGGGGGGTGCTGCCCCACGCATGCGCACCGTCAATCATGACAGGAACACCTTTGCGGTGACACAGCTGCACCAGTTCCTGCACCGGCAGCACCAGCGCGGTGTTAGATGTGATGTGGTCAAACACCGCCAGGGCTGTGTGCTCCGCGTGCAGCGTCTCTTCCACCTCCTGCAGCAGGCGACGCTGCCAGCCCTCCTGCAGAGGCAAGGGCACGTGCTGCATGTGCACTGCGGGAGCACATGTGCCGCCTTCTTGGGTGCTGCTGCGCATGCGAGCTGCGTAGGCCTGAGTCATCTTCTTCACGCTGCCGTACCCAATGTCCAGCATGTACACGCCCTTTGTGGAGAAGTCAGTGCTGGCCAGCACCGCATTCATGCCAGTGGTGCAGTTGGGGGTGAACACCATGTGGCTGGGGCTGCTCCCTACATGCTGTGCTGCCTGCCACAGGGCGTAGGTGTAGGCTGCAAACAGCTGCCTGTCCACAAATTGGAGTGGCTGCGTCTCGCAGTGCTCCCTCCAAGCTGCAGCAACCTGCATTCCCAGACGATGAGCTCCTCCAAACGCGCCATGATTCACAAACGTCCAATTTTTGTCGATGTAGAAGTTGTCTGCTTTGAACTCGGCAGTGCCTGGCTGCTTGCACGAGGCCTTCATAAATGGCTCGATTGCATCCAGTACGGATTGCGGAGAATGCACGCTGACGGGCATGCTTCCATGCTTTGCGACACTCGCAACCATGTCTTCTACAGACATCTCTGCATGGAACGACCCGAATCCTTTGTAGCCTCGGCTTGTATCAGCAGCTGCCATCTTGCCTTCGACAAACCGGGTGTGGGTCTAAGAGAGTTCTTGGTAAACCTTTGAACAGGTACCGTTCTCGGGAAGGCTGCTTGTATGAGCAAATAACTGGTAAAAATATTTGATGCGTTCAAACAGCGATGGTGGTGTAGACTGCTGTCTTGAGAGCTCTGGATAGCGCTGCAAATATTTCTGCCCCCTGCACATGCCATGCATCGTGAGGACCACAGCCATGCCAAGTACCCCTGCAGCGATTGACATGACATAAAAACAACAAAAGAACACCAACGCTCCTGTTCCAAAGTTCATTTGCTGCTTCAAGGCCTTGAACCTGTGGCAGACTGAGGCCAGCACAATCAGCTGCCAACACAAGTACTGTTTGCAACGCTGTGTCTGCGGTAGGCAACAACGGTTGAGCTCAATAAATAAGCAGGATGGGTGGAACAGAGAGCAAGCCGGCAACGCCGGTCACAGCAAGCGCAGGAGTATGTCGCGTGGCTTTCATAAGCGGCAGCTCCAAGACATTTTGCCACTTGTACAGAATGGTGCCCAAGCTACAGCACTGTCTGATGCTCAATTGCAAGCAGCGTAAGCGCGAATGTTAATAATGATGAGTCTTTTTAGCGTGGTACCTTTACCCTCTTTCGCAGTGAGTCTGAATTCTACTCAAAGGTAGGCCTCAGCGGAATTTGCTGCACAGAGCCACACCCACCCTGACCAATTGCAGGCACACCTGGAGGGTCAGGAGGCAGCAAAGAAGCAAATGGAAAAAATAATCCCCTCGCAAGTAGAGACCTTGCTGGAAGATAAACTGGCACACGCAGAAAGTGGCAAGGCAATGGCTTTGAAGGAGGCCATTATTGCTGCCGAGGGCAGGCTGCGACGAGCTCCCATTCGGGACGCACCATGCAGTGCAGAGCGCGAGCAAGTGGCCTTGTGCTATAAGACAGAGAAAAACGTACTGAAGTGCCAAGATGTGGTCACCGCGTTTTCAAAATGTTCGTCTATCAGTGCTGAGCACCTGTTGGAGGGCAGATGAAGAGGAAAGTCTCATGCTTCATAACACACACAATGTATTCAGTCCGTCACCAAGAAGTGCATCAGCCTTCACTCCAATCACTACCGCTGCCATCAGAGTCCTCTCCCTTATTGCCAGCCGCCCCCGCGAAGCCTCTGAAGGCAGCGGGGTTGAAGGGCCCCACAGCAGGCGCCTCGGGGGCGGCGGCAGGCGCCTTCATGACGGTGGGCCCATCCGACGGCCGTGGGCGCGCAACGGGTGCTGCTGCACTTGGCTCTGCACTCGCTCGTTTCTGGGGAGCAGTCTCCTCCACGGCTGGGGTGCGCTTGGTGGGGGCATCTTCAGTGGCTGACAGGCGCTTGGTGGGGGCATCCACGGGGGACTTGTCCTCATCCTTGCCCCCTTTACCCAGCAACTTGGACAGCTTGCTCAGGCCCCCACGCGAGGCGCTGGCAGGCTTTTTCGCGCCGTCCTTCTTCGCGGAGGGCGACACGTCGTGCTTGCGAGCCACCACCTTCACTGCCATGCTGGCTCGGCGGGCCTTGGCGCCTGCAGCCGAGGGCGTGTCGTCGTCGTCATCACCCGCCACCCGTGTACGCCTCCGCTTGAACTTGGCTTGGGTCTCGGCTTTGATTTTCTCCGCCAGGGTGAGCTCCCGCTCCTTTTGGGGGGCAGGCTTGGCCTTTTTCAGCATTTTGCCTTGAGCCAGGATGGCACCCATGAGCCCCCCGCCAGCGTCCGACGCGGGGGCAGGCTTCTGCTCCAACTCCTCTTTGGGCACTGACTTGAGCTTCTTACGTTGCTTGATTTGGTCCAGGAAACTGCCCCCCCCAGCAGGGGTGGCAGGGGGGGTAGCTTCCGCCACAGGATCTTCAACAACCACAACCTTGTCCGGGACCGGTGCTGCATCTACAGGTGTATCTGCAGGTGCTGGCGCTGGTGCCGGTGCGGCTACTGGGGCTGCTGCAGGTGCAGGCGCAGGTGCGAGTTGACTTGATTCAGCTGCTGGAGCTGCGACAGGTGCGGGCGCCGCCACAGGTGGTGGGGGGGGCTGCGATGTAGTTGAAGGGGGGGGTGCAGTGCTGGGAGCGGCAGCTACAGCTGTTGTGCTCGCAGGGGGGGGTGGGCCGGAGGCTGGGGGGGGGGCAGACCCAGCATCTGCAATCATCGGCAGAGCTGGAAGCGCGTTGCGGAAAGCAGACGGCACTAGCTGCTGCAGCATCTGCTCATCCTCCGTGGCTGTGCTTTCCCACTTGAGCGCCGCAATGTCCGGCAGTGCTGCGGTGAGGTCCTCCGGCAGCTCCAGCTCCATGGCCGCTTTGAGTTTGGGCTGGAAGCCGAACTCCATGGCTGCTAGTGCCGGCAGGGAGGAGCTGCCCAGGGTGGTGGGTGCGTCGGCCATGCCCTCTGCTTTGCTCTCTGCGCGCTCCCGTGCGCCCTCTGCTGCGTCCATGTTGTCCAGGGAGCGGTACTCCTTGTAGGGGTTCTCCCGGCTGTTGAACAGCAGCATGCTGCTGACGCTGGTGAGGTGGGAGGGCAGGGGGCCCAGACCGTGCTGCGCACCGTCGCTGGCGTCGTGCTGTGCGGCGCTGCGCAGGGCCAGGGCGCCCCACAGGTCGTACGTGGCGTCGCGGCCCTCCGGGGAGAAGGGCAGCATGTCTGCAGCAGGCAGCATGCTGCTCAGCGAGGAGGAGACGTCAGAGGCCTGCGTCACGTGCTTCATGCCGTCAAATAGGGAAACAAATCGGGGCATTGCTGCACAATCACAAGGTGCTGCTGGAAATCAAATGCGTGGTTGCGCACTGCAGCCTCACCTTCCTCCACGGGGTACTTGGACGAGGAGATCACTTGAACAGCCTCCTTTGTGCCCTTCAGCTGGGCAATCTTTTGCTGGCAGTTTTTGACTTTGTGGCGAAGTTTTTGAACTCTCATGTGCTCTGAATCTACCTGCAGTGGACGCCCCAGTGCAAGGGCGTGGTCACAAAGCGAATGATGGCGGGTAGCTCATACCCTTGCCTCAACCCGGTCAAAAATAGAATTAGCATTGCGCTGCAGCTGCTTTAGTGCATCTGCCACTAACTGCATGCTGTGCTCTTCCGTCACATCTTCAGCAAGAGCTGCGAAGCGTAGAGCAGTGCAAGACAAGTTGGGTCCGATTCAGGGAAATGCTCTCACCTGCTTGATAGAGAACTTGGGATGTGGCCAGAGACATGGCTCAAATTTTTTAATGCAACAAAAAGCTGTGAGTTCTGGAACAACTGATGGATCCTCCTCAAACCAAAGGCAGCGACGTGCCAACAGAGGGCACGGGCAACTTTCCCGCAAAGGCTGGGCGCTTAGCACAATGAGACAAAAAGGTTTTTGCAAACTTGCTACGCTGGAATCTGCTTGGGGTGTATATGATTATCAGCTTCGCGTCCAACTCACTCCACAGCAGGCCTGGTGAATACTGGCGAGAGGCTTGCCAAGTGTGGGTGTGTAGAGCCCCCCTTTCCGTACCTGTGTGAGACACGCATTCGAACAGTAATGGCAATAAATCGTCGGGTGCCCCTACAGCACCCGACCACCACCACCTCTGCTCGACGCCGTCGCCTCAACCATGATTGCCATTCTACCACCTCATGACGATGCCTCGAGCACAGGGCTCGCGGCACTCTTCCAGTTGTGTTGGGGCCTCTCGACGCTGGGCCCTTACACAGGCCCCTGCGTAACTGGAGGCATCAAAAGTTGCTTCAACATGTGCCGGGGAAAATTGCTCAAATGGTCCATTCAGGGCTCCCAAACCCCTTTCAAGCAAGAGGCAATCACAAACTCGTAGCCGAATACAACATCTGACCAGGCCTGCGTGTGTTTTGGGGCGTTACACGGGCCATGATAGCTGTTCGTGAGCGAATGCAGCCTCCCCTGCCCAGCCCCAGAGGATGCCAGAGGCTGGGTTCCACGATGACTTTTCGTGCAGGCGAGCCATGCGCAGCAATGCACTGACATCTATGCCGCCGGGTGTGCTGCATTGTTGCCAGCCTTATCCACCGGCTGATGGCCAATGCCAAGCCACAAAACATTCCGTCTGGTGCTGGTGTTGAGTGAGGAGTGTCCTACCCAATGAAATTGCCATTACTAGAAAGCTGTGTACCCCCCTGCACGATTCACCGCTCTTGATACCTAAGATCCACATCTGGTGTCACAGTGCCGCGACGACGGGCACACCAAGCAAGCCGGGAACCGAGCCTTGTTGGTCTTCACATTGCAATTCCCTGGCCTTGCTGCCCAAATCTGAACTTCTGCAGCAGTTGCTTTCTGCAACTGTTACGTGATTGGTGCTGCGGTAAACCTCTCACAAGTTTTGAGATATCCTGCATACCCCCCCCTCTGTGTGGGGTCAAGGGATTGCGTGCCTCGAGCTCGATCGAGTTGATGTCGCTAGAAAATACAGTACACACACATCTACAAATGCTCAAAAGCCGGCACTCGTCGCGCATGGCCCATCACTTTCCGGCGTGCCTTCCATACGAAGACTGAGCAAGCGGAGCCGACGCGTTCGAGGTTACACTGCCTCATGCAGTCACTCGAGTCAGTGGGCTCAAGTGCAAGCATTCGTGGAGGAATCTTGGATTCAATCATCACTCCACCAAGCTCAGCAACGCTCCCTCCTTCAGAATTGGCTGCATTGCAAGTCCCTCACGCACAGCGGCCTTTGAAGCAGAGCAGCAGCCTGTATAACTTCACAACAGGTGAAAGCGACGCAGCAAACATGCAGTCCGCCAGTGACTCGACAGGTGCATTCAGCACCCAGCATATGAGTCCAGCAGCTGCCACTGGCAGGCAGCAGTCCATGAACTCCCTAGCATCGTCTGCAGCGACATGCACACAGCAGGCTGCTGGTCTGCACAGTCCAAGTGCCACTGCTTTGCCACAAACACTGGCAGCTCCCAGTGGAAATTTGCCAACAACCACTGCGCTAAAAGCAGTGCATGATGTGAAATCAACAGTTGTTCAAACAGAACTTCCCAGTGGACCAGGCAGTCGCAATGCGACGAGCTCAGACGTGGGCCGCATGTCCTCCCAGGCTAGCAGTACCAGCTCCCTTCGAGCAGTGCCTCGGAGGAATTCAGTCCCTCAGTTTCCAATGACCAGTGCAAAGGCCTTGCTTTTCCAAGCAGCGGCTTTGACAGACTACGAGCAAGGCGAAATGTAAGTGTGCCGTGCCTTTCAAAACCGACATGCCAGCAAACCACAGCTTGTGCAGATTGAATTTCAAGACAGTATACTTCCTCGGCAAAGACACCAAGAAAAAGGTCCGGGGCAACATGAGATCCAACAACAATCACGGCTTTGATGATGACAACGGCGAGTACAAAGTGGTCATGGGCGACCACATCGCGTATCGCTACGAAGTAGTGGACAAACTCGGCTCTGGCAGCTTCGGCCAAGTGCTGCGCTGTCATGACTACAAAACCAACGCTGATGTGGCATTGAAGCTGGTGCGGAACAAGAAGCGTTTCTTCAAGCAGGCCCAGGTGGAGGTAGACTTGCTGGTGAAGATCCGGGACGCGGACCGGGCAGACCACAGCAGCATCATACACGTGCAAGACGATTTTGTGTTCCGCCAGCACTTCTGCATCGCCTTTCCCATCCTGTCTGTAAACCTGTACGAAGCCACCAAGCTGAACAAGTTCCAGGGCTTCCCCCTGCCCCTCATCCGCAAGATCGCGGTGCAGATGCTGGGCTCCCTGCGGTTTCTGCGCGCCTTGCGTGTGGTGCACTGCGACCTGAAGCCGGAAAACATCTTGCTGGAGCGCCCGGGGCACAGCGCCATCCGTGTGATCGACTTGGGCTCCGGGTGCTACGAGGACCAGCGTGTGTACACGTACATCCAGAGCCGCTTCTACCGTGCCCCCGAGGTCATCCTGGGGCTGCCGTATGGCCACCCCATCGACATGTGGTCCTTTGCGTGCATTTTGTCGGAGCTGTACACGGGCTGGCCGCTGTTCCCCGGCACCAACGAGCACGAGCAGCTGCTGTGTGTGATGGAGGTGTTTGGAACCCCCCCTGCCTCCCTTTTGGCCACTGCCAAACGTGCCAACAGGTTTTTCGATGAAGACGGCGAGCCCATTGTGGTGCCCTTCAAGGGCCGCATGCGCATGCCTGGCGCACGCACCCTGCAGCGCGCCATCGACCGCAAGCGGCCATGCGAAGACACTCAGTTCGTGGACTTCCTGGCTGCCTGCTTGGCGTGGCAGCCCCACGACCGCCTCACACCAGACGAGGCGCTGGGCCATGCCTGGATGGCAGATGCACCGGAGGCCCTCATGCAGAAAGCCCGCACAGCTGAGCCCCGATCCGCCTCTCCTGAGCCTGCAGAGACCCCCCCCTCACCACCCACCGTCCCGGAGGAAGACCGCAACTCGCCCTCCAGCGATGCTGGGAGCAGTGTACAAGATGACACACAGCTGCCGTCGGGCAATGAGCCCCTCTCCAAGGCAGCTGCCGTTGATGCTGTAGCTGCAGCAGTGGCTGCCGCCACCGCCTCCACTGCCCCCCTTGACGAGTCCATGGATGACGTCACAGACACAACACACGGCGCATCTCTGTCGCTGCAGAGCTCGCCGCCGTCCCCCACCTCCACTGCTCGCTCCGGTGTGCAGGAGTCGGCTTTGGATAGCCTCATTGCCCAGGCACACGCCGCTGCAGATGCTGAGAACAAGACGGTGAAGGGGGGGGGCGGGCAGCAGAAACGACGTGGGATGCCGTCCTCGCGACATGCTGCGTCGCATGTGCAGCTGCCATCTGCCGCAGTAGCCGTTCCACCAGCTGGGTCTGGCAAGGTGGGGCCCACATACACAGGCTACGCCCCGAGTGGAGGTGGCAGCGGTGGCGGCGGCGGCGGCGGCAGCGGGGGGGGCGGTATGCGCATGTCAGCTAGCACGAGCGTACTCCCAAGTGCTGCCCAGGTGCGGTTGGGGCGTGGTGCTGCTGCAGGACAGGCACACCACGAAGCCGACGCGTACGGGGGGGCGGTGGCCACTGCCCGGGCGGCTGCTGAGGACTCCATGCCCCTGGCCCACCCAGCGGCACAGGCAGACCGGGCCGGGCACAGGCAAGCCCAGGGCGTGCCTGCTGCTGCTGCATCTGCCTACTATAGCACTGACCACGCAGCAGGGCTTGCACACAGTGCCAGTGTGGCGTCCTTCGCGCTGCCCGCTGCAGGGAGCATGCTGTCGGACATGGACGCGCAGTCCACCACCAGCTCAGCCTCCATGCACCGCACTCTCTCAGGGGTTTCTCCTGGCCTGCAACCATCCCACAGCAGTCTGCCAATGGCGTCTACACAGCAGCCGGCGCATTTGGCTCCACTCGCTGCAGCTGCTTCTTCAAGGGGGGCCTATGGCCTGCCAAGGGGGGGTGCTCACGCGGCTGCTGTGCATGCCATGGCCAGCGGGGGCTCATCTGCACCTGCGGTCCCACAGTTGAACTTTGCGGCGCTTTCCTCCTCGGCACAGCGCGCATTCGCTGCCTCCACAAGCAACACTGGGCATGCCGCCGCCGCGGCCCCCAGTGCGCTGTACACCTCGGCCCACCACCAATTCTCCAGCGCGCAGCACCCGCCGCAGCACTTGCCGGCCGTGTCCACGCATAGGCGGCACCGCATCCAGGTGGGCACCCTGCGGCGAACTGGCAGCGGACACGCCAGCGGCGCTGCGGGCAGTGGTGCCATGGCGCCCCTGGCCGCCGCTGGGGCGCGGCTCGCTGCTGGCCAGCACAGCGGCAGCATGTACAACATCTCTGGCCGTCGCCGAGCTCAAGCTGCCGGCAGCTCGCTAGCACCGCTGCCTGCTGCGTCGGGGTCGTCCGCCTCTGGCAGTGGCAGTGTCAGCCCCCGTGTTTCAGCCCGGCATCGCCCGGACCGCCCCACCCCGCGCGCAGCCATGGGGCGGTCTGGAGGAAACCTGCAGAACATCAACACACTCACGCAGTCCGGGTTCCAACCTGGCGCCATCGCAGGGGGTAGCATGGTCGGCAGTGTGTCAGCGCGAACACCAACTTCTGGGGGGGGTGCTCATGGCGTGAGAGGGGCTTCAGGCTCCTCCACTGCGCGTGCAGTGAGCCATGGTCGGGCTCAGCTGGCAGCGCTGGGAGGAAACAACCCCAGCAGCCCAGCTCATCACGTGAGCTATCTGCGTAACAGCGCAGCCCGTGGCGGTATGCCTGCATCAAGCAGTGGGCACGCGGCCGTCGCGCATGCCGGCAGCAGGAGCAGCAGCTTGTCGCGTGTCCCGCTGCGCAACAGGCATGTTGCCGGGGTGCATGCATACACACGCCAACCCCGAAGATAGGGCCATGTCATGCAATCCACACACAATTGACTCATTGCTCCGGAGAGTAACTTCAAGCGCACACTGCTCGAAGCCGTAGCTACCTGCAGGTGAGTGGGCCCTGTCGCACAAAAATTCAGCCGAGGATCTCCGCACTGAAGCTCGCATAGAGAATACTGAGCAGGGTCTTTTCCGGGCCCTGGTGCACACACACGGGCGTCGACAAAGTGCAGTATTTGGCACCCCCTGGCCTGCTCGGCCACCGCAGCCCGAAGAAGGTCACATTGTCATGTGCGCCGAAAAATCTGTGCAAACCTGTGCAACTCAGTTCGTGCAATAGCATACAGTTGCCCTACATTGTGCACAGTATTTGTATCACACTTAGTCTGACGATCTTGCAGTGGCGCTGGCAGCCAGCAGTTACTAGCAGCATGGCAGCCTCTCCTGGTGGAGACGCAGACCTGTATGGAGGCTTTGGCATTGATGAGGGAGCTCTTGGCTCAAATGGATTGCAGTTGGGTGGTGGCTCTGTTGGAATGCCAGGCGCTATGAACCCAATTCGCGGCAAAGCGTAAGATTGCTGTACTGCTCGTGAGCTGCACCCATGGAAACGCCCGTCACATCTCTGTGCAGCGGACCGCCCACGGGTATAAACGCACGAATGACAGGCGTCATGGGCTCAAGAGCTGGTACATCTGCTGGTCCAGGCGGCGCTCGGCCCATGACCTCAGTGCGAGCAGCTGGTTACACTGTACGAGTGGCGTTACGCGACAAATTGCGACGCCCAAACAAACAAGCGCCCATTTTGCAGAGCGGCGGCCGTGGAGGCCCCGGAGCTGGATCAAGCTATCAATCCCAGAGTGCTGCTGCGCCAGTTTTGCTGGAAAAGGCTGAAGACAGTGCTGAGAAGCAGGCTCGTGATATGGAGACCAAGGTGAGCTGTGCTGCTCGACGCTCAAGGTGGCGCCCCTCACAGCTGTCTATCCGCAGGTCAATGTGCTGCTTGAATCATCTGCTGAGTCTGCTGTGGCTGGTGATGCTGTTATGGCCTTGGAGCGAGCTAAGGAGGCTGGCCGCAAGGAGCGACAGCTTACCAAATTCCGCGAGGCAAAGCGGATGACAGATTCCATCAACGTCGATCTCACTTACTGCGTATGCTTCAATCTGGCAAATGCTTATGCTATGAACAATATGTTCCAAGAAGCACTGAACACATACACCCTCATTGTGAAGAACAAAACATACCTAACGGCAGGTCGCCTGCGGGTGAATATGGGCAACGTGTACTTCGCCCAGGGCAACTTTACCTCGGCAGTGAAGATGTACCGCATGGCACTAGACCAAGTGGCAGATACAAATGGGGAGCTGAAGCTGCGTATCCTGCGAAACATCGGCATTGCGTTCATCAAGCTGCAGCAGTACCCGGATGCCATCAGCACCCTTGAGAGCATCATGGCCACCTCCCCAGACTTTCAAACCGCATTCAATCTGATTGTGTGCTATTATGCCCGGGGGGACACAGACACCATGAAGGTGGCCTTCGACAAGCTGCTGCAGATCCCCCCCGTGGCCCTGGAGGGCGAGGAGGAGGAGGACATGGGCCTGGAGGAGTCCATGGACAGCGGCACCCTGGCCCGCCGCCGGGACGCCCTGGCCACACAGCTGCGCAACATGCGCCGGCAGTCTGATGACTACATCATGACGGCAGCCAAGCTCATCGCGCCCACGCTGTACCCCGGGGACTGGGAGCGGGGGTACGAGTGGGTCATTGAGCGCCTGCGGGTGGACTACGACATGCTGGCGTCCGAAATGGCCATTGTGAAGGCGCTGACATACCTGAAGCACAAGTCCTTCGACAAGGCAATCGAGGATTTGAAGGCGTTTGAGCGCAAGGACCAGAACCTCAAGGCCAAGGCGGCCACCAACTTGTCCTTCCTGTACTTCCTGGAGGGGGACCAGGAGCAGGCGCACAAGTACGCAGACTTGGCGGTGCGGCACGACAGGTACAATGCCCGGGCCCTGGTGAACATGGGAAATTGCTTGGTGGAGGCGGGCGAGCTGGAGCGCTCCAAGGAGATGTACCTGGAGGCCATCGGCGTGGAGGCGGATTGTGTGGAGGCCATTTTCAACTTGGGGCTGGTGAACAAGCAGCTGGGGGCATATCATGAGGCGCTGCAGGCATACGAAAAGCTGCACACACTGGTGCCGTCGTCCCCTGAGGTGATTTACCACCTGGGCTCCCTGCACGAGAGCATGCAGAACTACGGGGAGGCAGTCAAGTACCTGCAGCTGCTTGTGTCGCGTGTGCCGTCAGACGCAGGCGCCTTGGCCCGCCTGGGAAACATCTTCGCCCAGGACTCAGATGACACACAGGCCTTTCACTACCAGAATGAGTCCTGCCGCTACCTGCCGTCCAACCTGGACGTGGTGTCTTGGCTGGGCATTTGGTACGTCAAGTCAGAGCTGTATGAGAAGGCCATCGAGTTCTTCCAGCGAGCAGCCGAGATCCAGCCCAAGGAGGTGAAGTGGCAGTTGATGGTGGGCAGCTGCTACCGCCGCCTGGCGCAGTACATGAAGGCCCTGGACCTGTACAAGCGCATCCACGAGAAGTTCCCAGACAACGTGGAGTGCCTCACGTACCTTGTAGCGCTTGCTCGGGAGCAGGGCCTGGAGTACGCTTCCTACGAGGCCCGCCTCATGAAGCTGGAGCGGGCCGTGACCATGCAGCAAAGCATGATGCACGCAGGTGCGGCCTCGGGGGGGGGCATGTCGCCAGGCAGCATCTCGGACAGCGGCGACTATGGGTATGGTGCTGGGCCCCCTGGCTATGACTCCCCGCCCCGGGCAGGAGGCGATGACATGTACGCCGGAGCTCTGGACGACGGCCCCCCCTCGCGAGGCATGGAAACCCCCCCCAAGCAGGCAGGGGGTGGAGGCTTTGCCGCCCCCCAGGAAAGAGCAGTGGCTACTGGGGCTGCTGCTGCTGCGGGAGGCAAGGAAGAAGACTTTGGCGACGCTGACTTGGATGATTTGCTTGTTGAGTAATGTGTTGGAAGGGGGGGTGCAGCAGCTGCCAGCAGACAGTTGCCAACTTTCAATTCGCTCCATAAGACACAAATATTCTTCGTTTTGTAGAAAAGTGCATTTGCTTTCAGCTTTATTTTGTCCTGTACACTAGACATCGCATGGAGTGACGTCATGCTGCAACGTTTCGCAAGAGTTTCGGCCCACGCCGCTTCCAGCTCTCGGAGCACCTCAAGCCTAGCTGCCTCACATTTTGACACCGCAAGGCAAATACAGTTCTCTGCATTATCAACTTGGCTGCAAGGCGAGATGCGAAGCAATCATGCTGGTGAGACTGGAGCTGTATGGATATACAGGGGGGCCCGGGCAGCCATGCGCCTCAGGCACTGCCCACCGCACATGCACCGCTTCGTGGCTGAGCACTTAGCCACCGAGGAGCAGCACTTAGCACTATTTGACGAATTGCTGCCTCAGTCTGCTTTGTCAAAGGCGCTTCCTCTCTGGAGAGGCTCTGGTTTTATCCTGGGGTTCGGGCCTGCACTGCTGCACCCCCGAGCCTTCTTCTGCACCATTGAGGCTGTGGAGACGTTTGTGGAAGAGCACTACATGGGCCAAATTCAACCCTTGACGCAAGCCGGGGAGCATGGCGACCTGGTGCCGCTGCTGCAGCTGTGCTGTCAGGAAGAGGTTCACCACGCGCAGGAAGCTGCTGGCCTGTGGAGAGGGGGGGTGGGCGACAGGCCTGCACTGAACCCTGTCCTGGACAGCGTGGCATATGCGTGGGCAGCAGTCGTGTCTGGTGGAAGCAGGGCTGCTGTTTGGCTGGCTAAGCGGATTTGAGCCGCAGAGGCACACGGGGCGCGCCACCCAGGCCTCGCCCCAGTAGCTGAATGGCGACGTGAAAAGGGAAGAATTGCACAGGGAGGTGGCTGAGTGGTTTGGGGGGCACGGCTGGGGATGTCTGAAGCATCGCTGGCCCCCCGTACACATGCGAGGGGCAGTGGACGGCATAGTTGTTGACCACTGAAAGCTCACGCCTGCCATAGTGCATTTACAACAAACAAAATCTTCCTGCATGATATTTATGCAAGGTGTGAAATAGTGATCCTGGCTCCAGTGAGGCACACTCAAAATTCAGTCCAACAGCTCGCCAGGGAGTGCACACAGCAACAAATCGTCTCCGTGCTGCACACACACGCAAAGAGGAAAAATCTCCAGGGCTTGACAATAATGTCAAATCCTGAGGTTGACTACTGGGCTGCGTTGCTCTCCCGAAATGCCGCGGCATCACGCCCACGTGCATCATTGCTCGTGCTGGGTGAGCTAAATGCCGACAACATACTTTTCAGCGCTGAGCACCTCCATGTGTACAGGCGACAAGCAAAGTGGCAAAAGCACATTGCTGAACTCTGTGAATCTTGCACGGCACCATGCTGCGGGTATCACAGACGCTGCACACAGTTTGCCGGTCTGTGGTGCTAACGGCATGACGGTGTCTTGCATCCCTGCCGTTCAGCCCAAAGCTTCGAGCACTACTGGAGCAGGAGCTTTGTTGGATTTCACCACGACACTCAACACATGGACACTGAACGATTGCGCTTCGTTGCAACAGCTGAAAACTTGTGTGGCAGCCGCAAGCCCAGCCCAAAGCGTGGCAGTGGTGTGCATTGACTTGAGCCGCCCATGGACTGCGCTGCAGCAAGCAGAGACCTGGCTGGAGGCCCTTTGTACAGCCACACGGAGTTTGGATGCAAGCACTGATGTATGTGTCTCCGAGGAGCAATTAGCGTTGGCTTGGCGTGTTGCTCGTTCCCTGGGTCAGACCAGCAGCAGCATTGACATTGCTGCACCCACTCGCAAGCGCAGCAGCAGCAGCAGCAGCAGCAGCAGCA
>Ga0307982_1000875_pt1 | contig 24149 bp, 13 predicted proteins | sample OrgLakmetagen989_FD_201847 | JGI IMG/M metagenome (GOLD analysis project Ga0307982, IMG submission 201847) | Saline water microbial communities from Organic Lake, Antarctica - #989 | ecosystem: Environmental > Aquatic > Non-marine Saline and Alkaline > Saline | place: Antarctica: Organic Lake...
GCTTGCAAAGTATGCATACAGTGCCGAAAGGTGATCAAATCAAGCACATGCAAGTTTTTCTCCATACTTTTCTGTTTTGCGCTTTTTACAAATTGCTATGTCGAGCAGGGGGGGACCTCCAGTCCAGTCCAGGCTGCGATGTGCCCCCTTGGCAAGTGGGCCCACGCGATGGAGCACCTTACGACAAGGCAGTCAAGCAATACATCACCCAAGATATTCTATGCAGAGTGCAACCCACGGTTGGCAATGGTGCACCTGTTGCTGCTGTGGTCTGCGGCAGACAGTGATGCCCCCCGAGTTCAAAGCACAACCCAATCACAACTCAATTACAACTCCGAAAATCAAGTCGTCTTGCATACATTAATGGCCCAAAGCTGCACTTAATGATGTCAAAGTGCTTGCTGGGGCTGCTGGACACTTTCAGTTTTTGACCTTGTCAGGACTCTGCGCGTTTACATCCATTCACATTCATTCATGTACGCTATAAAGCAGCCAATGAATCAACTTCTTTGATTCATCAGAGATACTTTTGGCGCTTCCATTCATCTACAAAGTAAATACGTAAGTCACTCAAACCCTTCATCATATTTGCGTTGTAGCTTTGGTGGGGCAGTTTTTTGGAGCAGCTATTTGGCGGACTTTGGCCAGTCCCAGCAGTCTCAGCCTCGGTGTGCTTCGGGCGCAGCGTGCTCCTTCAGCAGTTGTGACGCCAGGGCTGTTCAGTTGATCAGCAGGTTTATTGTCAATTACTGCAATTGACCTCGCTTTTGATGCTGTATTTGCATGCCTTGGGCTGCTTTGGCAGGGCGCTTCACGCACGCCCCCCTGATCAATTTCCGCACTGTAGCCTACATTTCTTTGTCCTCTTCTTCACGTTCGCACTGTCTTTGCAGATCACTGATTGTGGTGTTTTAGCTTTGAAGTAACCTTCACAGCATCAATAATGCCTCCTAAGGGTGGTGCCCCCGAGCCAGAGGCAAAGGTCTTCTACCTGCGCGTCACTGGTGGCGAGTCTGCCCCCGCTGCCGTGCTTGCCCCCAAGGTTGGTTCTTTGGGTGTCCCCCCCAAGAAGGTCGGTGATGACATCATGAAGTCCACCATGGACTGGAAGGGTCTCCGCGTCATGGTCAAGCTGACCATCATCAACCGTCAGCCCACTTCCGAGGTTGTGCCTTTCAGCGCTGCACTCATCCTGCGCGCCCTGAAGGAGCCCCCACGGGACCGCAAGAAGGGCCCCAAGGACATCGTCCACGATGGCAACATCACCATGGATGACGTCAAGGAGATCGCTCGCGAGATGCGCTCCAAGTCCATGTCCCGCTACTTCAGCGGCACCGTCAAGGAGATCCTGGGCACATGCAACAGCATCGGCTGCACCATCGACGGCAAGAAGCCCGCTGATGTCGTCGCTGAGGTCAACGAGGGTGTGTACGAGTTCGACGATGAGGAGTAAATGCACAGCACTTGCTGCTCTTCGGGGCAGTGACTGCGCAGGCTGCGTGGCCAGCTGCTGTTAGTGTGCGGTACGGTCACGCTGCTCGGAGGGAAGAGAGATGAATAAACACGCTGTGAGCACACATGAATCGCACAACGCCTTGCCACACTTCTAGGTCACGCTGGATCCTCTCTGCCGGGTCTGCCTGGCGGAGCACTGCGGGCCAGATGCCACCTGTCGTGGCGGGACGTGGGCAAGCCTGCAAGCCACTGGGAGGCACTGAGCACCTGCCTGCGCACGTGCGCCATGCCCTCTTGCACAGGGGTGTTGATTTCAGCCCCGCTCGTGTCTGCTGGTGGCGGCAGGGCCAGGTGGGGTGGCGGCGGGAGGCGGGGGGGGGCTGCGCTGCCAAGGGGGGGTGTGTGCCGCCGCATGGCTGCAAGCAGCGTTGTGGACACCCCTTCGGACTGTGCTGTAGCATCCGTTGTCCTTGGGGCAGGGCGTGTACTGCTGGCAGAGGAGTGCGCAGCAGATGATTGTGGGGGACCACTAGCTGCATGGCTGCTTGGCCCACAGTGAGATTGCGCGCCAACAAGCAGCCCCCCCTCCTGCAAGCGCTTGCTGGGCATGAACTCCGATCTGCCTCCCGCCAACACGGTGTTGCCTTGTGTGTCGTACGCTGTGCGCTGGGCACACACCAGCAGCTGCATGAGCAAGGGCACACGAAACACCATGTACGGTAATGCCAGCACACCAAACAGCGCTCGCACCCAATACAGTGTGCTCTGCAAACGCCATACAGCCTGCGGATACGCCTCACTACTCAGGCAGTACTGCGCAATTGCACCTGCGCCCAGCAGCAGCGTGATGCCAGTCGTCCACAAGAAGTACACGTTGGTTGCTGCCAAGTACCCTCCCCGCTCCTTGAGAGACACTGTGCGGTTGCCAGGCCGCACGTCGCCGCCGTTTTGCTGCAGGGAATCGAAAGGCAGCCCCCAAGTGGACACGCGGCGCACACAGCTTGCATGGCTGGAGTGCACGGCGTCGCCCACTGCCGGAACACACAGCGCGTAGGAGCAGGCGCAGCCTGCAAGCGTACAAGGCCGACCAGAGCGCTGGCAGCAGCAGCCCCGCCCAGCATCGATATCTGGGGAGTGGGGGGTGCACCCTCTCCCCTCCATTGGTCCTGGTCGCGGCACGCCCATCTGCCCCCCCCCACCAGCCACCGGGCTGTCGGGCTCGCTGCTCTCGAGTGCCGGCGCGTCAAAGCCAGCGGTGGGGGTGGGGGGCACACTGGGGACGATGAACCGCACAGAGCGAGTAGCAGATGAGTTGCTGGGGGTGGGCCGACCGGGGGTGGCTCGACTGGTTCCCACCGCCGCTGCGGGCGCTGCGCCGGCTGGGGGAATGTGCTGGCCTGCTGCGGTGTGTGCTTCGCTGTGGGCGCTGGAAGCAGAACGAGCCCTGGCACTGTGCACGTAACGGCGTCTACTCCACGGGAGCATGCCGAATGCAAGTGCAACCAGAACAAGCTGCAGAAGGAAGAACACAGCATCCAGCCAAGAAATAGTTGGGCCCCATGTCATGCATGAGTGGGCAGGCTTGTTGAAAAGTGGTGAAGATGGCCGCAAGATATGCAGGGTGCCATCTGATCCCACGTCTACCGCAGGCAACTGGGGCCAGCCGGCAGCACCGTGCCCACGGCTGAAAAGCGGTGCAGCAGACAGCATGTGCGGGGCCCACGGAAGGGGCTCAGAAGCAAATGCCCAAAGTGCCCGTGGAAGCACCGTGGCTATGATCCACGCTGCTTGCACTGCACCTGTTCCGAGTGTGTTCAGGGCTCCAAGGGCCGATGCAGCCCACCCCCACACAGTGGCGCCGGGGGGGATGACATGCAAGCACAAGTGCTGCCTCATGGCGCCATATACGACACTCCACATGCCCGTGGCGATGAACTTGCTGCTTTCAAAGCCCACAATAAAGTCCGCAAGCTGGTGCTCGTCTGTCTTGTCTTTGGCGAAAAAGAGCAGAAGCCACCACAGCTGCCCCACCACAGGGACGATGCCCAGGCACTGCGCAGCCCACCAACGCTTGCTGCGTGCACTACGCCACACACTGCGATCAGCCGGCCACATGAGGTACAGAATTGCGGCACGCAGCTGGCGCCACGGGATGCAGGGCTTGAACGGGGGCAGCAAGTCGTCATCGACACCCCCTCTACCCCCGTTGGGAGAGCTGGGGGTGGGTGGGAACAGCGGCCCGATTCTGAGACGTTTCACCGGTGTGATGAGGATTTGGTTTGTTGTCTTGAACATGTGCTGTTTCACATCTGGCATGATGCCTCGTACAGAGTCTTGCAACAAACGCTGCACAAACTCAGGCATGTCACGATCAATCATCGCACCTTGCGCCCGCACAGCAAATATATCCACCAGGTGAGCCACCCGTTTCTCCAGCGCAGCCTGTAGCGTTTCATCCAGGGCGGCCTTTCTGCTGTCCAAGTACTCGCGGGCTGACTCAACACCGTGCAGGACACTGTTGCGCCCTGCAGACAGCGCGGCACTTGCGCGATTGGCCACAGCTGATGACACGGTGTCGAACTGGGGCAGAGCTCGCTGCACGGTGGGAGCTTTCCAGGCCAGCCACACGGACAGGGTGGCGAGCAGTGCAACTGTGCCGGAGATCGGCGGTGCAGCTCGGCGACCAACCAAAGCTGATACCCGAGCTCGAGAAATAGCATAGAAAAGCTGAAGCAACAAATATGCAGTGAACACGCTCAGTGCTGTCTGGTACCGCTCGACAGCTCCGCCCACTGGCATTGTAGGCATGTCTGCTGCATGCGCAGAAACTTCCGTGAATTGTGCAAGTGCTTATGTATGTGGGCCCGGCTGACTGGCAGGCCCAATGGCTTTCTGAGCTCTCAAGCAACCGAAGTAATACCACCTTCAAGGAAGCAGGGTCTTCCGCGTCACTTCAACCACTTCAACCAATGGCTGCTGGCCAGTGCCGAATCTGGACACGCCTGGAGAGTGGATTGGGCAGCTCAGAAACTTAGAGAACTGAAACCCAGTCTGATCTTAACCTGCCTATTTCAAACAATACAAAGACCGAATGCACGTCAATGCTGGCAACTTGTTCAGGCCTAGCCAACATCGACTTGAGCATGTGAAAAAAAAGTCAGGCATTTCCAGGCCAGGGCCCTCTGCATGTGACAGACAACCCCTGCATTTTGGCAATAGCCAACCGCTTTCAAGACCATGTGACCCCCCCCCCCCCCCCAATTTTTTGGTCTGCCGGCCAGCCGAAAACAATGCTGGCTAGGCCTGTTGTTGAACGTTCGCTGCAGATTTGCACCGGAAGAAGTAAGGTGTACCCCCAGTGTGCCCAGCCCCCCCTCGCCTGACGATGCCAAGCGCTATCCTAAAATGGCCGCGTTGTTCGAAAGGCTCAAGGAGGCTCAGAAATTGGTTTTGACAGCTTTGAGTCTCCAAAGTTCATGTGTTGTCCCTTCAAGTTTCGATGTACATTTTCGTAGCCACATTTTGGCCCCTTTTGTGTCCATGTACGGTGAGGCCTGAAGCCCAGTTGGCCCACGCCACGTGCAGGGAAAAGCTACACCTTAGACCCCCAGCGGGAACATTGGCTTGATCATGTGTCGCTAAGCCCCTGTAGCAGGCGGAAGGGGGTTGTTGAACATGATAATTTGTGCCAAAACATGACGGCCAACCCCGTCTACCCCGGCATGCAGGCTACGGGGGCACAGCCTGTAGCTGGGCATACGCACGCATATGGTAACGGGGACATGGCTCCCAGCATGTATAAGAAGTGCGCCGAAGGGCGCGTGTGAGCAGCCTGGGTGCCTGGGTGCTGCACAGGACGGGGTCCAGGCCAGCATGTATAAGAAGTGCGCCGAAGGGCGCGTGTGAGCAGCCTGGGTGCCTGGGTGCTGCACAGGACGGGGTCCAGGGTCAGCAGAGACCCCGCTTGTGGGTAGGGTCTTAGCGTAGTGAGGACCCCGACGAGGAGGGGCCGCAGACCGTCCATGAGGGGGGCCACATGTAGGGTCCCAAGTTAAGCACTCTACGTCTGGCCAGTCGGTATCAGTTCTGTTTATCCTAATTCTGTCGAGGCCTCCACGCGTGTGTGCCTCGCCTGTGCATTCGGCTAGCCGCCATAGCACGTGCAATTTTCCCGACCACCCACCCCTATTGTGGGTTACATAGATCAACCCACAATTTATTACCATTTCTCTCCCTCGGGCCTGCGGAGAGCCAGCGATCCCGACTCAAGACCGCTCGACGAGGAGGGGGTTTCACGAGGGGAGGGGCCCCGTGGTGGAGGCCAAACCCACTGACACGTATGACTGCAGTACCATGCAACCGCATGAGTACCAGCTTTGAAGGAAAACCTGTACCGAGAGGGGGGGAGGAAGGGTATACCAGGCTGTCCTGGCGCTGCAAGGTGAAGCTGCTGACTGTCTCAGCGGGCACACAGATGACCCCCACCAATCTGAGCCGATGGAGCCTGAATGGATATAGTGGACTTGGTCTGGTATGACTATACTAATTCATTCAAACTTCAAACTTGACATCAGTTTGCCCCCCCCTTTCACGTGGCACGTTGCTGCTGGCGAGCTAGCCAACATGACAGTGAGACCTTTGAGCAATTGCAAACGTCTGAGAAAATTATTGCTTCACGAGATACATGGTAGTGTATCCACAGTGATTTGTGCAGCGAGAGATTATGCAGGCTGCCATGGACAGCCAGAGGGCTTCTGGCAAGTCAGCTGTGCAGCACGAATCAGCCGCTTCCAGCCTTCAGCACAGATGGGCAAAGGCCAGTGGCACTGAAATCCCAGCAGGGATATTTCGTGCTGACCTCCGAAGCACCATTTCCAGCGGCTTGCAAGGAGGCTCTGCTGTTTTACCACCACGGTCGGCAGTGGCGTTACGGGACAGTGCTCGCTCCGGTCAGGACAGAGCAGCGGCGTCAGATATCAGTACAGGTACAGTGCCAAACGCAAGACGACGAGCTAAAGGCATGTTATTGCCTCATTCCAAGCAAAATACTCGTGCCCCGCTTTCCTTGCTCACAAACGAAGGCAGCTCGTCGTCGCACCGCGACCAGCCCTCTAACGGGAGCAGCGCTGCTGTCGCTCTTGGAAACGGGCTGCTCCCCACCCCGGCTGCCACCCAAACATCTAGCTCATCAAAACCCCCCCCCACCCTTGGCATGGGTGCATCGTTGCCCCGTTCCGCCTCGGCAGCCGACAGGGGGGCATCGTCGGCAGCAGCTTCCCGTCGGGCCGCGGCAGCCGCTGCACAGCGGGAGCGGCCCAAGCCTCCAAGACCCACCTCAGCAGCAAGCACTCTCTCTGCTCTATATTCGCGGTATGTTAGCGACCCCCTTCCCCCAGACCTGGCCCCCTCACAGGTCAGCACAGGCGGGGCCTCCGCCAAGGCCTCATCGCCAAGCCATTCGGAAGCGGGAGCAACTAGCAGCAACAAAGGGACCAGGCAGCGCCCATCAACTGCACGTGCCAGGCTGACATCTCCAGGCAAATTAAGCTACCCCCATCATGTATCAAGGGGGGTGCAGGGGGAGCCTGAGGTTTCAGCAGCACGGTCCCCCCCAGTGCTTGTGGCAGACACTGATTTACTGCCCACAGGCTCCATGCCAGCACAGCAACGCACACGCAGACGCAAACGCCCAGCCAGTGCACAGCCCGTGCTTTCACAACTCCTCCCTCAGCAGGCTGAACACCCGGGGACTCCACCGCCGGCAGGTGCAGGGCAGCCCTCCAGTAGCGCGGCATCTGCCCAGAAAGCAGTCCGCAGCCTGGTCCTCATGCGACGCACCCTGAATGCGCTAGCAGCGCACTACACCGAGGTGCAAGAGACGCGTGCCTCTGCTACACAGGAGGCCACTGCGCTGCGTGCCCAGCTCAAGGCGGCAGAGCAGGACAGGGGGGGGGGGGCGACACGGGGGGGGCGCATGGCACAGCTGGCGGCAGCGGTGGAGCAGGCCACGCGTAAGGTGCAAGCCACCAGTGTGGCGGTGCCAGACCCAGTGGTAGACGACACACTGAGCACCATGACGGAAGAGTACACTCGCACTGCCCGATATGTCCTGCGGGGCTTGGAGGATGACGCCCCCCACATGGTAGGCCCTGTACGGGAGCTGCTGGCTGTGGTGCCAGAGTTCCACTCAGCTGCCGAGCGCCGGCGCTCTGAGGCACAGCATGCCCGGAAGTCGCAGCGCAAGGCCCTGTTGTGGCGAAAGGCGTCCTTCGCCAACTCCATGCTGGGGGAGGAGGGGGGGTCCTCTTCAGGGGAGGAGGGGGGGGTACATGAGATCAGGCCGGGGCAAAGCTTCCGCTTGGGATGTCCTGGCAGCCCCCCCTCCACGCCTCACCGCCTGACATCCCCGTTTCATGATTCGAGCCCCCCTTCATCCCCTTTGCCCTCCTCCCCAGGCTCCGCTTCGGTTTCCCCTGGGGATGATCTCGGATTCTTGGCGCTGGACAGGCGGGGGGCATCGGTGGAAGAGCCTTTTGTGCGTACCTCGTCTGCAGCCACATGCCAGCGTCGCGCCGCACAGCGTAGTGGCCTGCCAGCGTCACCCACGATCCCTGAGGGGAATGAGGCTGGGGGGGGGCTGTCCCTGCCGGCAGCCGGCAGCAGCAGCCAGGAGGGGGGCCCTCAAGTGTCCAGCAGCACACACACAGGCTCAGATGGGGGACGAGACTTGGAAGACGACATCACAGAGGATACTGATCTGCTGAACTCCAACCACGATGGATTGCTTGCCAAGGTGACCTCGGATCTGCGGCGGCGGCAGCTGGCCTCCACCTTCGCTGGCTCCTTTGGGGGGTCAAATAGTGGTGCCGCACACAAAATTGGCAGCTTCAGCACAGTGACCATGTCTCCTAAGCGGCGTGCGGACAGCAGCAGCGTGTCATTCTCCCCCCCCCAGGGCGAAGGCACCGACTCCGGCAGCGACGAGGGAGGGGTGTTCAAGGGGGGTAGACTGCACCATGCAGCCAGGCGCCTCATCTCAGCACTCAGGGTGTCCAAGGCTGTGCGTAGCAACAATGACCCCCGAGGTGCTTGGGGCAACGCAGACAGGCCTGCAAACTCCCTGCCCGGACGAGCAGAGGCGGCATTGATGGCTGCAACGGCATCTCTGGGCGGAGGGGGGGTGCAGCGTGTAGAAGGGGGGGGCATTGATGCAGATGAAGACGAGCTAGCTGACGAGTCACATGCTGATCGCAGCCTATTCAGCAGTGCCGCATCAGCTCTGGGGCCTTCAGGAGAAGAGTTGGCCCCCTCCCTCCCCCTAGCAGCGCTGGAAGGGGGGGGGGGCTATTCGCCGGCGACTCGAGGCAACGGGTTCATGGCTGCTGCTCGGAGCAGCATGCTGCGTCCCCGCTTGGCCACAGAGGCCATAGCTGCGCAGGTGGGGGAGGCTCTGCCACCCGGGGAGGGCATGCGGAAGGGGCTGGCCCCAGATCAGGGGGGGGGCTCAAGTCTCGCCACACAGGACACCGAAGGGCCATCCACGACTTCCCGCCCAAGGGCATCCAGGCCAGTGAACATGTCCTGGGGCGATGCAGCCGCTGCAGCTCGGGCCAACGCCGCGGCGGGGGGCTCTCCCCGGCAAGGCCTGCCCAGCAGCTCGCTGCGACCATGGTCAGCTGGCCACGCACCCCAAAACCAGGCTGCAGCGTCACTGCAGCAACAGCGCCCATCTACGGCACAGGGTCTCAGCAGTCCTTCGCAGCGGCCATCTGTGTCCCTGGGGGTGGCCGACCTGGGGCTTGGCAGCAGCAGGGGTGCGCGCTCGCAGTCAGCCCGGCGAGCCAGGGCAGGCAGTTTACGGGAGCCAGCATTTCGCCCCTCAGCAGCGGTGTTTGCACTCACTACCGGCACGGCAGAGCACCGTCGCATCATCGCTCGAGACAACACCCTGCACCACGCCATGACTGCAGAGGTGGGAGGCATTGCAGCCCCCCTCGTGCGCCGGCTGCGGCAGCATGTACAGACCCTGGAGCAAGAATCAGAGGTGCAGACTGAGCTGGCTAGCCGCGCCATTGCAGACCTGCGCTCCCGCCTGGGGTCCTACCACGAGGGAAAGCGTTCCTGGGCGGTGCGTAATGGCGCCCCCATCGCCCGCCGCATGGATGAGCTGGCGGGGGTGCTGGCGGACATGGAGGGGGAGACCAAGGCACAAACCTCGGCGCTGGGGGGGGTGGACCGCATGCTGCTCAAGATGAAGGGACTCACAGACAAGTGGACAGTGAAAGCTGAGGCTCAGGCTGCCAGGCGGTGGCGGGACACGGGGGCGCAGACTGACCTTACGGCGCCCCTGGATACCGGCCTGGAGGCGCACTTCAGGGCCAAAATGGCTGCGGAATTCGATGCGGAAATCGAAGAGCTCAAGGCGCGACGGAAGCACGCGGCAGCTTTGGGAGGCGGCCTGTTCCGCGTTGGCAGCCACCGATCCGCTGCGAGCTCCCGGTCTGCTGCTGCCAGCTTGTCTGCCCCCCCGCGTGTGGCTGCGGTGTACCACATGTACGCAGCTCCGCCGCTGCTGCCACCCATGGCGGTTCTGGGCATCCATGCAGCTCACGGGCCGGGCACGTGGCTGTGGCACTTTTTGACGCGAGACACCTCTGCAGCCCTGCATGTTGCTGGTGTTGCGCGATCTCTCATCGCGCTAGGCCCCCTTTTGGACACTGCAGAGGGCATCTTGCGCACTAAAGCGGTGTCTGACGGCACTCGGGATGCCGAGGGGGCCCCTCGAATGGACATATGGGCCCATGCACTCACTTACTTCAAGCAGAGTTTTGGGGCAGAAGGGGGGTCAAAGGGGGCTAAAAGCGCATCCATGGGCCCTAGACGCACACTGGCCTTCCTGTACACTCTACACGCATACTCCAAGAGCCCCCTGGCGCATTTACACCCCACCCTGGGCTTTATCCTCGGCGTTTTCGGGTTATCCTCCACTCCGCTGTTCGGGTGTGCCATGTATTCTCCGCTGGAAAAAGCTGGCTACGATGTGTCGTCATCCCCCAAAGCGCTTGGCAATGGTGCAGTGGGGCCACAGGTGCCTGGCACAGGGGCCAACGCAGGGTCGCCCCGAGCCAGCTCAGTGATGCTGAATGTGTCAGCCGACACCCTGGCACCCCGCAGCGTCCCAGCCAGGAGCTATGCGTCTCGCCTCATGTTAGCCGCCTACTGGAGCGCCAAGTCCATTGGGGCCACACACGCGCCACACGAGCACGACGCCTTTTCCAATACCGCAGACAGACTGGATGCTCAGCCTAGCGAAGGGGGACTGTCGCGTGTGCTTAGCCAAGCCACGCAGTCAATTGATGGGCCGCAGCTGGACATCCAAGGGGCCCTGGCGCCCCCCCTGCAGGACGCCAAGAACACAGCGGTGTTCCTTGTGGAAGGCCAAGTCAGCATTCACCACCGCCACCTGGTGGATTCATTGTCACCCGCGCCCAGCTTCAACAAGGGGTCCCCCAGCGTGGCTTCCTTGGCAGATGTGGCACCCCTGCCACCATTCGGAGCGCCGTTTGTGTCGTTGCCGCAGCCAAAAGATTTGCTGCGCAGCGAAACGCCTGTGGCGCTGACGCCATGCGGAGCCCCCATAAACATGGATAGCTTGCCTTTGCCAGAGTACTTCCCAGCACTGCGAGCTGCATTTCTGAGCACATGTGCTGGGATCGCTGAGAAGTACAAGGGGGTGCTGCAGGGACGGGGCATCAGCAATCGCGCCAGCACCCCGAGCAAGAGGCCCCCCTCAGCTGGATCAAGGGGGGAGCGCGGAGGCGGTGACGGCGTGCCTAGTGGGGTGTTTGTGCCACCGCCCCGCTCCAAGACAGGTGCCCGCAAGAGCGTGGCTGCCACCAGCGGCGAGATCCACCTGGACCTCACGCGCCTCATGTCGCCGTACGCTGTGCATACCCCTGCATTCGCCAATGCAGTGCTGCATACACCCAGCAGCATGACAGCAATGGCAGCAGATTCCAGCGCTGGCGCACGCGCACATGTGCTGGGGGATGCTGGGGGGGCGCCTGCACAGCGCAACCCCCGCCCCCGTCGCGCCAGCAGCCCCGGGTTCCGGGCGGGGGGGCGGCCCCCCGCAGCCTGGGAGGAGGGGGCAGCGGTGCCCCTGGCGCAGTGGGCAGGGGACACGGAGGAGGAGGGGGGCACCGTGGATGGCGGTGGGGAGGAGGATGAAGTGCTGTTTCGGCTGGAGGATGATGTCTCGGAGGGCTCCCCGCACAGCGGCGGGCCCGATTCAGGACGCGACTCTGCACATGGCACGGACACAGACGGCTTGCTGGCCGGAGACGTCATGTCAGCCCCAGGCAGCCCCAAGCAGGCACCTGCCAATCGACCGCCCAGGTGCTCCCTGCCCCGCGATGCGCTGCCCCAGCGGCCTTTGTCGGCAGGGGGGGGAGCAGGAGGGGATCAGCAGGGGGGGGCGTGGAGGGGTCGCCCTGGTATGCGGGTGGACACTGGTGCCAAGCCCACTGGGAGCAGGCCCACTTCTGCTGGTGTCAGGCCAACGAAGTCGCTGCAAGACGGCTTTGAGTCCATTAAGAAGCCTCCCTCGTTGCCCCTGAGTCCAGTCTTTGAGGCACGGCCATCAGGAGGGGGGTCCCCCACGCGCAGACAGGGGCCCCTCACAGATGCAGACGTCGACGATGGGGCAATGGGTGATGTCACAGGGCTATCCCTACAGCTGTCAGCGTCAGCAGGGCTGGTACCTGCAGTTCCAGGGTCTGCACCCCATCAGCCTTCGACGCTGGTTTTGGATGGCAGAGTGAACACAGCCGACAGCGCGGGCGATGGCCAGATCGCGGCACTGCGCCCACAGGTGTGGCGACCAGCAGGTCTGGGGAGCGAGTCACCAGCTGCTTCCAGCAATGTGTTCCAGGTTGCACATGACTGCGTGGCAGTGATGACATCAGCCGAAGCAGTGCAGGTCGGCCAAGCAGGGCAGGGGGGGCTGGCGGAGGCTCGGTTGGCAGGGGCTGATGCCGCGCTGTGCAGGCTGCAAGTCGCTATGGGGGTGCGGGCCTCAACGGAGCACGGCGATGCCAGTGTGCCCTCGCCTGACAGCAACAAGCAGCAACGCACACTCATGTCTGGCATGTCTGAGCGAAACATGGCTCACTCAGAGCACATATGGGTTCCGCTATCGCCACTGCTGGAGGCACTGCGGCCGTTTTTGGCTGGAGTGGGGCACCTGCCCGCCCCCCATATGTCACCCTTTGCTGGGGCAGCCAGGCGAGGACAGGACACAGCGAGAGAAGATGGGCAATGCAGCATTGCGGAGCATATCCAGGAGGAGCTACTTGCTCATTGCCTGCTTCCTGCGCTGGCCGGAGACCCCACCACTGCCTGGAGCGACCCATTCGTGGTCACCCCAGGGGGCCAAGGGGGGGGCTCCCTAGACGCCCACGCACAATCGCCCAGCGATTCACCCCGGCATTCTCTGTCCAACAGCACTTCCCGATCGGTTTCGCCCCGCCGTGGCGTGCCCAGCGGTCCCGCCGCTCGCCTACCAGCCAAGCTGCGCCTCACCGTGTCCCAAAAGCGAGACTTGCTGGCCAAAGAAAAATTCGTGAATGCTCTGGCCAAGCTTGGCATTGGAAGCTTGCGCGGCACATTCCAGCGCATAGACGTGGACGGCAGCGGGGAGATCAGCGTGGGCGAGATGAAGCGTTTCATCGGCGAAACGCACATTCCTCTGGCCAGCAGCGACGTGGCTCGCCTGGTGCGTAGCATGGCAGGCAGCAGTGCTACCAGCAGCAGCAAGGTGAGCTTCTTACAGTTCACTAATGCCTTCCGGGAGGTGCACGCCACGGGGGGCATGCTTGTGGTGGAGGCGCATGTCGCAGTGCGACTGCTGCTGGGCGCTCACCTCCAAGCAGTGCAAATGGCAGAGGCCAATTGGGCCGCTGCATTCATCGCAGCGGACTGGACAGCGATGTATGAGCAGAAGGGTGCGCCCTCTGGCAAGTCAAGGGGGGCTCAATTGGCGGGGGGGCACCTGGGAGCCCTCCCACTGGGGAGGTTTCTGCAGATGTTGGCCAGTGTGGCCTCAGGAGCAGACAACCAGGGCTTGAGTAAAGCAGCCGCGCTCCCAGCAAACATGCTGCCATTCCCTTCGGCTGGATCCGTGTTGCAGGCTGACTCGTTCATGGCCGCTTCCGAGTCTGGCACCACCCCCCTCCGGCGCGGCAGCACAGAGGAGCACCTACTGCACCCGGCACAGACAGCAGAGCATGCAGGCATCTCCACTGCTGCCGCTGCACAATGGCGCCTGCCCCCTGGCGTGCTGCAGGAGGCTGTATCAGAGGTCACTTCATTCATGGGCCTGGATGCAGCTGCAGTGATGGGCGGGGGGGTACTCCAACCAGCGGTGCCGTCAGCAGCAGCACACATGCCAGGTGCACAGGAAGCCGCTGATGCGCTCAAATCTGGGCCCATGGGGCATGAAGGCGCCCCTCCAGGTGCAGATGTGGCTGCCGCCCTGCACGGCGCTCACCCTGCCTCCACCCTCCCAGCTGCCTTCCTGCAGTACGCGGTGCAGCTGTTTGCGCTAGCAGCCAGCCGCAGCCAGGCCAGGCTGCAGTGGGCAGCTCAGCACGGGCGCCCTGTAGCGACAGACGGGAGCACGCAGTTGTCCACGGACACGGCGGTGCCGCGAACTGCCGCCACCTCCAGCCAGTCGCCCCTTGTGGATTTTGCGCCCTTGACGCCAGGCATGAGCTTGCATGGCAAGTGGGTTCCGCCCGTGGCGGTGCTGTCCCTTGCAGTGGGTGCACGGCCCTCAGCCATGGTGTGGTCGGGCAGTCAGGACAGCCTGGTGGAGCTTGGCCTCGCCAAGCCCACCCCGCAGCAGCAGGGCAGTACACCAGTACAGCGTCTCATACCCACCCTGCACGGGTGCATGGCCACGCTGTTTGACATCTTGGAGGTGGCTCGTCGCTTCAACTTGACTGCACCCCCCTGCAAGTGGGCCCTAGGGTACACCCTGCTCACCAGCGGTGCCCCCCGTGGGAGCTCTGCCAGGCCAGGCTCCGGCAGCGACGCCACGCCCGCTGCCTCCGTTGCCACCCCCCGCCGCAGCCCCAGCGCACAGCGTCCCTTGTCAGCAGTGTCCAGCTTGACCGGCTCTCGTCGCAGGGCAGCACTGGCGCATGCAGGGGGGGCTACCGCTGCGTGGTCCCCCCCCCTGGACACCGATGAGGACGCTGCCAGCGAGGGCTTCTTTGCGACATACATGGCCGCTTTGGGACAGGGTCAGCGCGCAAGCAGTGCAGGAAGCAAACGGCCACAATCAGCCGGCACCTTCATGTCTGCTGCCTCCCATGGGGCTCATAGTGCAGCTGCCTCCATGCACCGCTCAACGTTACCCAGCGTGGATGTGGGGCGGCCGCTGCGGCCGGGTTCGGCCATTCTGCGACCATCTACAGCCGGCAGTGGTCAGTCTCGCCAATTAGACGAATTTGAATCCGCTCCAAGCAGAACGCCCGAACGAGCTGCGCTGTTCCGGTATCACGAAGCCCCCCCCCCTGCCCTGGGCACACCCCCTCGGGCAGCAATGGTGGACAGGTCAGCCCAGCCAGCTCATGCCGCACGTGCTACTCCAAGCTATGCTATGCAGACCTCTCCCATGCAGCCTTTGGCGGGGCGGGGGGTTGATGCCGCAGGGGAGGGGGTGCTGGATGTGGTGGCGCGGTACACCCTGGCCTCCCCAGCCGCTGACGGCGAGCAGCAGCGCAGCGGGGAGTACCTCACACTAGACGACATTGTGCCTGCAAAGTACGGTTTAAGCACGGTGCGCGTGGCGCCATTCAACTTGCAGGACAACGCCGATGGCCTGCATCGCCCCCGCCAAGACGCGTCCACTGCGGGGGGCACTCTGCGACAAGAGGGACAAGATGCCTTGGGGACTATGACCATGGGATCGCCAGGAGTGCGCAAAGGCGCATCCCCCCAGCGCGAGGGCGCTTCTCCTCGCTTTGTGTATTCACGACAGAGGCCCCAGTCGACCCCCCCTAGATTAAGCGGTCGAGCTATGCAAACCCCTCCCCGATCTGCATCAGCTGGCCGGGCAGCACTGCTGGTGGAGAGCCCCCATGAAGCTCTGTATTCACCCCCCCACTCCCCAGTGCGGGGGCGTGGTGGAACCCCCCTGTCCCCCTCAAGCAGTGCAGCAGGGGGGGTGCTCAGTGTGGGGCCTGAGGGGGGCCCCACCCAGCCTGTTAGCCCCCATCGTGCGCAACACCAAGTGACCCAGCGCCTGCACCCAGCTGGCTCCCCCCCCCGCGGCAGCAGCAAGGTGCGGGGATTCAGCCCTCACTCCCCTGCAGGCTCCCACGCGGACAGCGCCGTGCGGGCAGCACTGGCACACGTGCAGCGCAGTCAGCTGCAAAGGGTGTCTCTGGGCACCGCTACCGATGACACGCTGTCCCGTGTGGGCCGCGGTTCAAGGCAATACGTTGTGCCAGCCCCCCCCGACGACCCCACAGCCATGCGGGTGGGACCCATGTCACGCCGCCCACACCGCCATGCATCATACGTGCTGCCCCACAACGCAGGGGCTGTGGTGCGAGGCGATGCCAGGCAGGTGCTGGACGGCAGGGGTCGCAGTGCAGGCAGCACGGAGGTGCTCCCCCCCGTTGGCGAGCCCAGGCCTACTGTGATGGGGGCGATGATGGGGGCAGCTGTCTCGGGTGGTCGGCCCCAGGGCCGTCCCTCCTCCGGAGGTAGCGCCACTGCCCCTAGCCGGGCTGCCCACCAGCTGCCAGCCGGGCACCCCCGCTCGGGCGTAGACTTGACTGTGAGCGGTCCCTTCTCCGGCGGCTCCGGGCGGGCGGCAGGCGCAGCACCAGGGGGCCAGCTCCGCAGCGGGCCACTGGGGGGCAGCATGCTCCACGGATCATTCTCTTGATACAGTGCTTGTTCATTGCGCACCAACCTAATGACACTGTTGACGACACGACGTACGCAAACCCCGACGACGCTCGTACGGCGCTGCAAGACGTGCTGTCGTCGGCTTTGACCCACACCCATACCCGCGCGAACCACGTGTTTGCCACATCGCTCAGTGCACCACACTGCGGTGCGTTCCTGCAGCCCAGTTGCTCCCACTGGCAATATCATCGACCTATAGCAGCTTTGAGAATCGCCTCTGGACACGGTGTGGTGGCACTTGCAGTGTGCGGCAGCAGCACCCCCGTGGGCAGTGTCACCTACCGCGTGGAGTGTAACTAGCTGCCAGCGCTACGAGCCCCCAGCAGATGCTACAGCTTTGTCTGCTTGCGCCTGCATGTGCTTCTCTTGTCCCCTGTGGTGCATGGCCACGAGGTCTTTCACTTTCAGCAGGAAGCGACTGGCAACTGCAGCTTGCAGCTCCCCGGGGGCAGCAGCCGAGGCCCCCGCAGCCGCTGCAAAAGCGGACTGCCCACACCACTCCAGCTCGATTTCGAAGCTGGGGGGCGCCTTCAGTGCCTCCACCACGGAGCCCCCCTGCTGCACCTGGGTGAGGTCATACCGGAACTCCCCCTTGTACAAAAAGGACGTGCGCTGCTTCACGCGCAAATACCCGAGGAAGCGCTGCACATCATCCTCGGACACGACGTGCTCCAGCTGCACGCTGAAGCGAGCAGGCACAGACGGAGTCCCCCCAGTGCCACCCAGCTGGCAGTCCAGAACGCATTTTCGCTCCTTGCTCATGTAGGATTCAGAGCCACTACTTCCGGAGGGCGCAGCTGTGTCCAGCATGCGTGTGCCGCGGACACCATTATCGTAGAATCGGTCCACTGTCTTTGTCTTCTCTACGCTGCTCCATATCTGCGCATTTGGCCGCAGGTCACGATGCGTCCTATGCAAGCTCCCAGCGCATCCTCTTACCTTGGCGCTACCCAACTTCTGCAGGCAGTATGTGAATCCTGGCCCTGTCACTTCCTTTATCCTTGCTTCAAGCTCCAATGTAACGTCAGTTCCAAAGCTGCAGCTGATACAATTGCAGTGCAAAGCCGTTCGAAAAAGTTTGAAGCAATTTCGTCACGCACTCATCTACCCAATCCGCAATTTCCTTCACTGTTCGAGCCTCTGCTGCACTGCAAACACATACATGGTATATGAATAAAGCCTGCTGTATGTAGACTCAAGTCTCACTTCGAAGCATCTGGTGTCTCAACTCGAGGCCGCTTCGCACTCTCTTGCGAGCTAGCCATCACCCCAATCCCTTTTCCTGGAGGTTGCCGGTCAGTGAAGTAGGAGGGGAGGAAGATGGATTTGCGCAATACAGTTGTTGTGTGTGTATGTGACGTTTTTTGTACTTGCGACATCGGACACCAACCCGACTGAGCTTGAGGCACGCAATCCATTTCCCTCACAGAGGGGGGGTGTGCAGCATGTAGAACAGCTTGTGTGGAGCACATGAATTCGCATGTTCTCTACTCACTGCATCAACAATTCTGCAGTGTGCTGCGTCCGCCCCCGGGAGTCAGGGGGGAGGGCACGTCATGCATACACTGCCAAGCCAATGTGCACCTCTGGGCGCCCAAACTTGACGAAACACACGCCCAGAGCCTGCTTCCATGTTTGTATGGCTTCTGCTCGATGTAGGCCTGCTGCTTCTCACAAGTGTTCCACAAGGCAGATGTCTCAAAAAGGCAGGCTTCGCGTCATGCAAACGCCCCCCCGTATTACTGCCCCCCCTTGACCCCCTTGAGCACAATGCCCACAGGCACATGATCAGAGTACGGCACGTGGGCCCTGATGAAGCTGCCAACCACAGCCGGCCGCAAGACCTCAGACACCAGTGTGTAGTCCAGGCGCCAGCCATTGTTCTTACTGCGTTGGGCCCCCAGGAACCCCCAGTAGCTATACTGCCGCAAGGTGGGGTTGGCCTCACGCCACACATCCACCAGGGAACACTCTTGCAGCGTGTTCTTGAAGCTGTTGCGTTCCGCGTACGTGAAGCCTGGTGACTTGTCGGCTTTCTTGGCGGGGTCGAAAAGGTCCAGATCCAGGTTGGCCACATTGAGGTCCCCCGTCCACATGACGGGCTTCTGCAGCTGCAGCTTGTGTATATGCGCCCGCATGGCGCTGTCCCACTTCTCGGTGCGGTAGGACAGCCGGTCCAAGCCACGGCCGCTGTTGGGGACGTAGGAGGTGATGACGAAGCAACCAGGGAACTCAGCCGTGAGCACGCGCCCTTCATCGTCGCACTCCCCGATGCCCTCTTGCACACTGATCGGCTTGCAGGCTGCTTTGGTGGCCAGAGCCACGCCCGAGTAGCCCTTGCGAGCAGTGGACACTGCAAACCAGCTATGCTCGTATCCAAGCTCCTCGAGGATAGCCTGCATGGCTGGAACATGCTCTTGCTGGAGTTTATGCTCTTGAAAACAGAGCACATCAGCATTCTCAGCCGCCAGCACTGTCTTGATGTCAGCCAACTTCTGGGTGGTGTTTGCTTTTGACCGCCAGCCATCAACATTCCATGAGATGATCTTCAGGTCATCTGCATCTACTGCAGGGACTGCACATGCAGCGACAGCCAGCTCAACACTGGCCTGGCTCACTCCTGCGTGAATGCAAATTGTCATGGCAAGAAATTTTCTTCGCTGCAATTCAAACGAACCTTCCGCCACGTCATCCACAATACTACCGTCGGGCTCATATGTAGACTTCTTTCTCGGCTTCTTGGCCTTGGGTTTTGCACTTGCTGCCGCGGCCACAGTCACATCCGGCACACCCGAGGCGTCTTCACTGGCTTGGCTTGGCGCTGTCGCAGCCCGCTTCACCCCTCGCTTGCGCCCGCCAGATTTTCCAGGACTCACGGAAGGAAGGCTAGCGTCCATCTCAGCTGATACTAATGGAACATCTTCAGTGTGTTTCTCGGCTGCCATGGCGACAAACTTGGCAGTCTGACCTGTACTGAATTGCGCCGACGGACGAAGCAGGCCTGCCAGGGCAGAGCGCTGTCTGGGCAGGGTGTGTACCAGGCGAGAAAATAACGCACAAAGGTTCATCGTGACCGCAAAACTGCCCATCTCCTGGCAAGGATTCTGTCAGGGGGACGTCGAAATTGGCCACCCCCCATGCAAGCTGCTACGGAGTGTGTGTGTGGGAATCATGGGTGCGCTGCACGCGCTGAGGGCTTGTCGGTGTGTGTGACCGAAACGAATCACAAAGAATCTACCGAACATCCCAGGAAGGAACTGCGATGGTGAGAGCCTCTTTGGATATCTTGGTGCTGCAGGATTGTGCACAGTAAAACGTCGACGCTGCTTCCCAGTTCGCCCCCCCTTGGACAGCCACAAAACGAACTCAGAAAAAGTGATGATTCGGCTGCGAGCTGGCCGATGGTGGCCAAATCAATATTTGCTTACGCTCCGGTGCAGCAAGGTTCTTGTTGAAAGCCTGTAAAAAGTTGGTCTCTGCCTCGTGCGGAAATCGATTTGTGTCTGTGTTCCTTCGTTGCGAACCCCGAGCACACCGAATCATACCATCATGGCAGGTACGCCATTTTGACAATCACAGGTAAATGTTCATCCACCAACGTTATTTTTCGTTGCAGCCATGGCCGCATTGAAGGAGAAGCTGCCCAAGCAGGAAGGCGAGGAGGAAACAAACAAGTACTTTGGCAAGAAACTGTCCGCAAAGGAGCAGATTGAGGCCGCACTTGACATTGAAAGTGACGAGGAGGAGAAATCCATCATGACCCAGCTGGTTGATGTGCAAGGCAAAGTTGATGACATCATTGCTGCATACACGAAGGAGCGCGCTGAAATGTCTGCACGTTTCCAGACCCAACTGCTGGAGGTGTACGGCCAGCGCCAAGCCCTCGTGAAGACTGGCACTGCTAGCCCTGTTGCTTCTGGTGGAGATTCTTCTGCCACTCCCCAGACCGGCGAGCATGCTGCTGCCGGTGCCACTGGCGGCTCTGGCACTGGCATTCACAACTTCTGGTTGGATGTGCTGAAGAATTGCGGCGCCACCAAGAACACCATCGAGGAATACGACGAGCCCGTGCTGGAGTACCTCACCGACATCGCATGGCAGCCACTGGATGACAACGAGGTAAGCCCCCCGCCTCCTTTCCCGCCTGACACAGGACCCTGGCCAAGGATGCTCGAATATTATCTACATTGTCCGACTCAACTGTGACGAGACACACATCATTCACTGAGGCCTATGTCCCCTGTATCCCCGTGCTGCTGCATGAGCCCCGCAATCACCGCTTTTCTTCGCAGGGCTTCAAGCTGACCTTCCACTTCGCCCCCAACCCGTTTTTCTCCGACGGCGTGCTTACCAAGAGCTACCCCATCAAGAACATGTACGACCCCATGAACAACTACGACTTCCAGTGGAAGCTGGTGCAGGGCAGCGAGATCGAGTGGGCGGCTGGCAAGGACGTGACTGTGGAAAAGGTCAAGGGGAAACGCCGGGGGGGCAAGCCCGCCAAGGTCACCGAGGAGCCCCGGGAGAGCTTCTTCCACTTCTTCAACTGCGAGGAGGTGGACGAGGAGGAAATCGCAGAGATGGGCCCCATGGAGCGCCAGCAGTACGAGCAGGCTGTGGGCAGCGACTTTGCTGTGGGCTGTGCCATCAAGGACAAGGTGATCCCCTACGCCCAGAAGTTTTACGTGGGCGACCCAACTGGGCAGGACGAGGACTTTGAGGCCAGCGATGACGAGGATGAGGAGTGGGATGGTGAGGGTGAGGGCGAGGGCATGGATATGCGCATGCTGCAGGCAATGCTGGGCGGCGGCCAGATGACCCCTGAGATGCTGGCAGCCATGGCTGGCGGCGAGGGTGACGATGACGAGGAGGGCCCGCTGTTCACCAAGAAGGGCAAGGGCACCTTTGCGGAGCAGCTGGACGAGGAGGACGAGGGCTCCTCCGACGAGGAGGTGGATGAGGAATCTGCCGAGGCCATCCGCGCTGCCATCTCGGGCGCCTTCGGCGGGGAAGGCGGTGAGGGCGGCTCTCTGGGCGCTGGGCTCATGGGCGGCGAGCAGGGCGACGAGGAGAAGCCCAAGGATTGCAAGCAGCAGTAAATTGTTTCCGTTGTTTCCTGGGTGATGTGTCCTTGAATTTGATTGTATTTGCGGGTGGCCAGCTGTTTCGGCTCAGGCCTTAGTTCAGCTGTTTTGCAAAGCTTTCGACCGGGACCTGCCTCAGAACATCGGTAGTGGTGTCCAACAGTTGTGTGTAGCACCGGCTTCTAATCACTGCTATGAAGTCTGCTGCTGAGTGGGCAGAGAAGACTGAGTTGGCTTGCGGAAGTTGCTGAGACCTAAAGAGTTTGTCAATTGCTTGCATCTGCCACTGTTGATGTCACGTAGTGGTAGACCACCAGCAGGCCAAAAACAATGACTCCTAGATAGTTCACAAAGGTACTGAGCTGTTTGTCGGCATCATCAGACATGGCTAAGTAAAGTTGAAGACAGGGAGGTAATAGCAGGAGCTGGTTTGCGTCCCGAGTTATCGTGCGCAACGGGCAATCGTCTGAGCACGAAGAGAGAGAGATACTGCTTGTATTTACTCAGGGGCTGAATGTATAAACTGTTGGCCGCAACCAATCCTGCAGTCACGACAGCGCTCAAGTCAGCCAGCCAGCTTTTGAGCCCTTCGCACCTTTTTGTAAGTGTTGTGAACTTCAGCATCACGCTCAAATTGCCACGCAACACCCCGGCAATAAAGCGCCACATATTTTTAAATGATGATACAAGCTCGGTTGGCTGCTCGTGCAAGTGCTATTCAAGCAGCAGCATTAGCCGCAGCCCAGGACAGCATTCACGCTCCTTCGTGTGCTGATCGAAAAGATTGGCAGCTGGCCGTACAATTGCGCTCTTGAAGCCAAGCCAGCCTCTCCTGTAGCTACAATAGCACCCTCTTTACACTCACGGTAAACGCCTTTACCGCGTTTTCGTTGGTTGCTGCTCTTCGGCGTGGTCGACTGTCTACTGTTATTATTCAAAATGAGAAACATTGGACAGATAGCCTTGCAGATAGCTTGTATGCTCGCCATACTTGTACCATTTGCTACTGCTGAGGCCCCCCTTTCTGCCAAGAAACTCCTTTCGGCTGCTGATCGCCACGTTCGAGCCAAGCAGTTCAGAGAGGTAAGCGTGACCTTCTTCTACGCACGGCACACGTGGCGCAGCTGAGCCTGGCGCAAGGTACATGTTCGCAGGCCCTTGAGCTGTACGGAAAAGCTATAGATATGGAAGAGACACCTCGGGCGTATTTTCAGCGGGCCAAAGCACATATGAAGCTTGCTCAGCCATCCTTGGCAATTGCGGATTTAGATGCAGCCATGCGAGTGGACGCCAAATTCGCCAAGGCGGCTTTGCTGCGCGCAAACATCAACCTGGATATGGGACATTGTGCAAAAGCTGCTGAAGATTACAGCTGGGTCCTCAGACAAGACCCAAAGAAGCGGGATGCTGCCAAGCGTTTGCCAGTAGCCAACTCGTGTGCCTCCCACTTGTCCCAAGCGGAGCACTACATGCAGCGGCACCAATTTCAGGAGGCACGCCAGGCCCTGGAGACTCTCCAAGGCGACAGCATCGCTGGAAGTTCCACCAAGGTCTCCCTTCTCATGGCTGAGTGCCAGCTGGCGTTGCGGGAGTTTGAGCAAGCCCAGGCCATCACAGGCCGCGTGCTCAAGAAGGATAAAAACAACATCCAGGCATTCAACATCAGGGCAAATGCGTTCTACCATGCAGGCGAGTACCAGCACGCCAAGGTGCACGCCCAGCAGGCGCTGCGCGTGGACCCCGAGCACGCACAGCTCAAGCTCCTGTACCATCGGGTGAAAACAGTGACGAAGCTGCACGACGCAGCTGCCAAGGTTGAGGGCAACCCTGCTGAGCTCATCAAAGCCTTGAAGGAGCTGGAGGGTGCCGATTCCGACAACGCCCAGCTGCAACACGACACTGCTCTACGCTTGGCCCGGGCACACATTGCCGCTGGCGACCACGCGGCCGCGCAAGTCGCAGCCCGCCGCGTCTTGAAGTTTAGCCCCAACGGAATCGGCGGCCTCTCTGCTCTGGGCGATGCACTCATTGGCCTGGAGAAGTTCGACGAGGCTGTGAATGTCTGGCGGCAGGCAGCACAGCAAGACCAACAGAACCAAGCCCTGCGGGAGGGCCTGGCGCGCGCCGAGGCAGCGCTGAAGCAAAGCAAGACCAAGAACTACTACAAAATCTTGGGGGTGGCCCGCAGCGCAAATGAGCGGGAGATCAAGCGCGCCTACCGCAAGCTTGCCCTGGAGTTCCACCCCGACAAGGTGAAGGAGGCAGAGCGTGAGGCAGCAGAGCTGAAGTTCCAAGAGATCGCAGAGGCGTATGAGATCCTCACAGACAGCGAGAAGCGCGCCAAGTATGACCGCGGCGAGGACGTGACGGGCAACGGGGGGGGGCAGCAGCAGCAGGGACACCCCTTCGGTTTCGGCGGGGGGGGGCAGCAACGGGGGGGCTTCACGTTCCACTTCCGCGCCGGGTAGATTTCGCATCATCAGCAATCTTAATGAATGCCACACATTGTTGCACCTCTGCTCGTGGCACAGCTGCAGGGGAGCAGCACGGGAGGCTGTCCACCTCTGCTCGTGGCACAGCTGCAGGGGAGCAGCACGGGAGGCTGTCCACCTCTGCTCGTGGCAC